>TARA_R100001443_G_scaffold53457_1_pt1 | contig 20391 bp, 24 predicted proteins | sample TARA_R100001443 | Tara Oceans TARA_R100001443 (sample SAMEA2622142) | marine metagenome | biome: marine biome (ENVO:00000447); feature: deep chlorophyll maximum layer (ENVO:xxxxxxxx); material: "saline water (ENVO:00002010), including plankton (ENVO:xxxxxxxx)" | depth 50 m
TCAAACTTATATGTTATTAGTCCACCGGATGCTACTATATCTCCATTGGTAGTAGGAATAGCGTCTAAGTCGCCTACTGTATCATCAACAGTAAATAGCAAAGGAGGAACCAAGTGAGTTGTTCCACTTACACTGTTTGCTCGATAAATAAACGGCCCCTCATCAACATGAGAAGTAGCGGAAGTGCCATGAAAATACATACCTCCATGAGTACCTACATGATAAGATGCAGGGTGTTCAGAAGTAACTGCATTAGCAACACTTAATTCAGTGCATAAACCTAATGCGTAATAAAGCCAAGTTACATGATTACACATCAAAGCCAAGTTACCGCCAGATGAAGTTTCAATACCTTTGTATTGATGAGTAAAGTTTCTTGTACCACCGAGAGAAAGATTTAATTGTTTCATTTCAACTTCAATGTTAGGGAATGCCGCAGTTTCAACTAATCCAAGCCAATTGTCGGCATGAAGTCTTACTCTTCCTGTTCCGTCATTATCTGAATCGGGTGCAGGGCAGGGTGCGCCATATCCTTTTAATACAAATTCATCGCCGCTTGCTACTGCTTCACCAATGGCGGGAGTTATAGTAAAAGTATCGTGGTCGTTAGAAGTAACTGTGTGAGAAGAAGTATAATTTCCACTATCAGAAGCATTATAAAAATCAATAGTACAACCTACATACATATTATCCACTAATTGAAATTGAACCGCATTGGTTGTTTCAATTTGAATTTGCGTTGTACTCGCTCCTTGTGCCTTAAAATAAAAGTCCACTTCTGGAACAAAAGTCATTGATGCGCCGCTACCTAAAAATATACTACTGTTTTCTACTGCCATACTTAATCTCTCCTTTCCTTTTACAAACTTACTAAGGGAGTGTTAATGCGAATCTTTTTGCTTCTATGCTCATTTTATATCCGAATAATCTTTTTGAACGGTCATTACTTTCATTTCTAGAACCTACAAATATTTGATTAAAGTTAGAACCGTCGCTTGCAGTGTAACCTGTACGACCCCGTTCAAGTGCATGACGGGCAATCAAGTATAAAGCCCTTAGCCTATCTTTTCCAAAATCAGCATCCGTTCCGGCTCTTTCATCGTGAATCGTGCGTATGTGCATTGTGAAAGTATAAGTCTCATTTCTAATATCAAAGTTAACCGTAGGGTATTCTATATTCTGACCATCTTCAAAAAAGATAATTACATCTTTAGCGGTCAAATCATACCGAACTCCTTTATTTTTTTGTAATGTTCTTACATCAACAAAATTAGGAGTACCCACATGGTCGGCTGAAATAGTACCAGCACTTTGTAAAGTAGTGGCAGAACTAGCCCATTTACTGCTAACTAAATCAATCAAAAGCGAAACTTCATCCATTCAGTCGCCTCCTTTTTCATTTGTTTAGTAACTTCTTTAGAAAAACTTTCACTAGCATTATTTACCATTTCTTCTTCACTAAAGGTAACATCAAATCCTAATATTTCAGATAATTCCTCAAGTGCTAACTGTCTTTCCTTTTCTATGGCTAAGAACCTATGAAAACCTTTTATTGTAATATCCATATTTCTAGCCATGCTAACACCTAATCAATTAGGAATACTATATCCCCTTTACCCTTTAATATAGCATATGCTTCTTTGACTAAAATATCATATTTTTCTTTAGCACCAATGTTACCACCTGTTTCAGCAATCATTATGGTTTGGTCGTCATGTCTTAATATCTCAGCCGCTACTAACATTGTCGTTGCTTTATGAATAGCAGAAGGAACACGGCTACTGCCAGCAATATAAGTTACAATAATAGAATTTTGAGTATGGTATGGATAATCTCTAAGGAAAAATATTCGGCCTTCATCACCAATAGACCAAAAGGAACCAAGACGCTTCATATCTTGCATATCCGTGAACGCTGATGTGGTAGTATCTGATGTTTGACCCGCTTTATCTGCGACTGTAATGGTGCAATTGGAGCCATCTTCTCCGGCTAAAAGGCTAGAAATGTTTATTTTATTGCTATCATCGGGGTCTGGACTCGCATAAAAGAAATCACTTATGTTTAGGTTATTAGGAGATGAAGTTAATATCTTATCTCTTGTTGCACCTGTAAATTGTGCAGTGCTAGCAGGAAATTCTTCATTAATTAAATGGCAAATGTCCTGTGCAGTTGTTTTAGAACCGAAGCCGTTATGAAATGTATTATGCGCCGCTAAAGAACCTTCTGCATGATGATACAATACCCACGAATCACCACTATTAGGTAATTGTAATGTAATGCTTCTTAGGTTATTATATCCACTACTGTCTAATGTAATAGATGCAGAAGCAGATGCCAACTCTTGATATTGGTTTCCTTGCCACACCTTTAGAGAAATAATCTTCTTAACCTTCAAAGTATCTAACTGAATAAATCCAACATAGCCACCATAATAAGATTGCATAGGATGACGAATAAACTCAAAGTTATGAAATTCGTTTTCATAGATAATCGGTCTGTATGACCTCTTTACTTTATCATCAACAATACCTTCTATGTTTTTAATAATAGAACCGACTTGTGCTTGTGAAGGGAATGTGGAAGAAGAAAATGCTGGGACTTGAAGCATATCTGAAACTGCTCCCTTGTCTGTGTAAAATCCATTACCTGCTGAGTAATCAACATTAATTGCAGTATAATCGCTTGGGGAGGATGCTATCGGCATTATATCACTAACTCCAATTCTTTTAATTTTTTATTAATTCTTTTGGCAAATAAAGTAATATCACCTTTAACTTGATAAGGTTCTTTACCGCCTATTGCTAAACGCCTTTCGCTCGCCTTTTGCGGCCCTGCTCTTTTTGTTGCGCCTCTTTGTCTGAATGGGGCTTGTTGAGAACCACCACCTGTTCCTTTAGGAACAATAGGAGGAATTAATTCTTCTTTTAAAATTAACTTAAATTCGTTAACTGCGTAGGTAATTACCTCTTTATCTTTCTTTTTCTTTGTAATTTTTGAAACTTGTAGTCTTATTTCGTATAATACTTTTAAATCATTCAAAGCCCGAATAACATCTTTTTCGTTTTTAATAAATAATTTAGGATTATTAAACGCTTCTCGTTCCTCTTTAGAAGTTAGTCTTGTTTTAGGTAGTTCTCCTATACCTAATTTTTTTTCAAATTCTTTATTGAGTTTAATACCTAATTGTTCATATTTTTCCAACCACTCAACTATTCTTTTTCTAAACATATTATCGTAAGTATCGGTTAATTCATCAAAGAGTTCTAACAAATAATCATCATCAGGCATAGCCTCTTTATCAGTAAATTTGAGGTATTCTTCTTTGAAGTTAATCTTTACTTTTTGTTTACCTCTCATTCTTTTTAATTCACCTATGTTGCTAATTGAATCTAATTCCTTATCTGTTAACTGTTCAGCATTGTTTATTTTATCTCTAACTGAATCTAACAAATCATCAGTTTCATTGAAAGTTTTCATTTGGGTTTCTATTTCCTTTCTTAAACCTGCTGTCATTACCAAATATTTTTTTGCTCTTTCTAACGATTCGTTTAAACTTTTAAATAATTTAGTTGAGTCCTCTAATTTTTTTTGCTGGCGTTCTTTATCTTCTTCTGAAGAAACAGATTTTAAATCGCTAATTAACTCTTTAGTGTCATTAATTAATTCTTTAGTATTAGATACTTTATTTTCTAAAGACTCTTTCATCTCTTCTGCAAAATATAAACTTCTTGTGAAAACATAAGGAGTATCAAAGACTTCTTTTGCATTACCTTCTTTATCTAACTTTACTTTATTGTAAAACTTATCATAAGATTGCATTAAATCTTCAGAAATAACTTTCTTTCCTTTTAGTCCGAACCTTTTTCCTCTAGAACTTCTTGTTTTTCCTTCTTTTCCTAAAGGTTTATCTTTTAAATTTATTGTTGTATTAATTTTATCACCATAAATATACTCAAAACCTAAACTATTAAGTTTTTCTATTTTAGTTTTAGGTTTGCCTACATTTGGAATAACTGAATTTAAATCAGATTCTTTTAGAATAATAGTTTTTATCTCTTTATTTTTTTGTGTTTTTTCAGATATTTTCCCGCTTTTCCACAAATTGTTATAATAATCATCTGATTTACCTTGCCAACCCATTCTTATTTTATCAAAATCAACACGGCTTGTTTCACCTGTAATTTCATCTAACACCCTATCAGTGTTTAAAATTTCTATGGTATAATTTCCTATTAAATCTAAAAAATAAACATCTTTAAAATCAACATTCATTTCTTTAATCTTAGTGCTTTTAATTTTGTCAATTGCAGACTTATTAATTCCGTCAAACTCTTCCTTATCTAAAGTATCGTTTATTTTAGGAACACCTTCGATATAATCATCAATATTATTATAATCTTTTTTTCTAGTTTCTAAATATTTACTGCCAAAAATGAATTTCTTCATTTCGCTTGTGGCGTATTTGGTAGTCCAATCAACAGACCTACCACCTGCACCACTGTAAATAATATCCATTGTGAATCAACTCACATTAACCATTTAGCCCAAGCCGCACCTTTTTGTATTGCTGAACCTAATCCTAAACCTGCTTGTGGCGGTTCATATGACATTTGGCCCTGTGCATCAATCCAATATGGTCGGCCATATCCGTCTGTTCCATTTGGAGGAACAGGATAGCCCGAACCGTTATTCATAGCACCATTCATTTGATTGTATTGTTGCATATTACCTGTAACACCAGCAATAGCCGCACCAGCAGTAACCTGTCCTGTTGGTGTGGAGAAGCCTTGAGATTCTAGGTATTGTTGTTTTGCCATTTTTCTTTGATTAATTATTTCAGTGTTGATTGCTGAATCTAGTAGTCTTGTTAAATCCAAATCAATGTTTTCTTTTGTAATTCTTTCAAATTCTGCCAAAGAACCAGATTGTAGTTTCATAGTCCCTGTTGTTGAATCTTGAACAAATACTAATTGTGTTAACATCTGACTAACTGACCTTGCTACTACATCTTCCATTAATTGTTCTAATGCTGAAAAAAATTGCTGTCCGTGATACTGAAAAAACTCTTCGACATGATTTTCTTGTAATGAAAGTAAATTGCTAACATTTTTGAATTGCTGGTCTGTCTGTGCATTTACCGCACCCATTACTGCCCCGTTACTTGTTCCAAATAAACCCATAATTATTCCTCCTTCTTTTCATTACCTAGTAAATAATTCAATCTTTCTGTTGATAATCCTATTTCGGCTACTAATCTAACTATTTCAGCCATAGCCGTTTCATTATCTGTCACAACGGGTGGCTTTATAACCCATCCGGTTGAAGCAAGACTAGCGACTTCTTCTTTTGATAGTGTAGTAAGTGGCCCTCTTTTCATAAGTTGAGGGGTTCGCATTTTAGGAATGAATGCTTTGAAATCTAAACCATTTTCTTCGGCTAAAATCTGTTGCTGTAACATTTCCATTTGCTTATGAATACCTGCATGTTTAGGACAGTAAGTGCCTCTTAATGGTCGGCCTTTAGTAACTTTATCTAATGGGATTGGTGGCCGTAAAAAATCTCCCGATTCCCATACATGATGTGTTCCACAAACTACACAAATGTCTTTAAAATTAAATTTATGCCCGTATTTTAGTTTTAAGAATGATTTCTTCTCCGGCAATAATACCTTTTTAATTTCTTTTAGTTTCTTTTTAGGCTTAATACTATCATATGTATATTCTATTATATTTCCAGCCGCCCTAAACTGTTGTGTTTTAGGTAAAAATTTATTCCAAGAATATGTATTCAATTGATTTGGGTTTGTTGGATTTGTTGTTATTGGAGCATTAGTTCCAATTAAGTTTGGTTGTTGGTATGCCATATTTATTCCTCAATAATCTTTTATCATCGTAGTGATTCCTTTATACACCATTTCGGGTTGAGATTTTGCAGATACAATATATTTGAAAGTAGGTATTCCCTTATCATTTAATTTTCTCATACCATATTTGAAAGGTTCAAAGATTGGGTGCTTATCTATTGGATTTTCAGATTTGTGTTTTTCTCCCCAAATATCATATTTATTAGCCCATATTGATATTGCTAAAGGATAATCTTTTTCTTTTTTTCTTTTTCCATTAGGCCATCTATCACTAGTAATTATATCCACTAAAAATTTCCACGCTACTTGATGGTCTAAATTGGCCGCACTATCTAAATGTCTATGGTCTATCATAAATATCACATATTTAGGTTTACGAGATTTCATGTCTTTAACCCATTCTTTCCAATATATCGCTTCTCCCCCTATATCTGAACTTCTAATAGTGTGCATATCACCATGTAATTTAATGCTTTTTCTTGTAGGTCTATGTAATCCAACCGTTCTTTCATTAATTTGCGGTACTTCTCCCCTTGTTCTTAATTGGTGACTTAATGTTGTTTTTCCTACCATTGTCGCCCCATATACTCCAAAATTAATAGCGTGAACTTTTTTCCAAAAAGATATACAGGCTTCGGTCACTACAACCGCAAAACCAGCAATCATTGACATATTATATCTCCCATGAATGCCACAAATTATCCATAATCCAACCCATAATGTTAATATCAAACACACCTAATATGTTCCCTATAAAAAAACAAGATAATGAGGAACAGAATCCCCAAAAAATATATCTCATTTTAGTAAAAAACATGTCGGCTGAATGCGCCCGACTTTGATTATAGACATAATCAGTTTCAGTAAAACCCATTATGGAGTCAAAAACCACCTAAACACCTCATTGTAATTTAGCCAAGAAATCATTTGATATTGTATTTTCTGACTCATACATTGGGGTGCTTGGTGCGATTGTAACAGTATTATACTGTTTCATAGTTTCTGTGAGTTTTTGTCTTTGTTGCTCATCCCTAGCCCTTCTTTCCCAATAAGCATTAATGCGCCTATCTAAAAGTCTTATCTCAATTTTATCATTTAATGATAAATCAAAGATAGCCTTTAAACACATAATTCCTCCGACTGTAATTAATCCAAATAATACAGCATGGGATAAAGTAGTATAAGGGAACGATACTCCGTAATTAGCATAAAAATATACATTAGCACCGCTAACAGTACCAACAAATAAAATAGTCATAATTAACCTTGTATCTTGATTTAGTGCCGCCATATAATCACCTCAATTAAATTCGATAGAAACATTAACGGTGGATGAACCGGCTTCTGCCACCTCTAGATATAGACCTGTATTGCACAAAACTCCGTGCATGTCATATTCTAGGTTGTAATAACCGTTGGTTGAATGAGAAATCATGGCTATTTTAGTACCCGAATTATCCGTACCATCATATACATTAATTGTCACTGCATCACCGCCGGTAACAAAAAGAGCCGCATGAATGCTAACTAATTTTGTTCTCCCTGTCACGATTACTTTACTAGCACCTAAAACTCCGCTTGACCTGCATGAATAACTCATACTTCACACCTCTTCTGTATCAGCGACAATGACGCTGACTATTTAATATGTCGGTGAAATCATTCGCTAAGACTTGACTTGCTAGATGATTTCGTAGCAGTAGCCTTTTTAGTAGTCTTAGAAGTTGATTTTTTAGGTACTACTTTAGGCGGTAATAGAGTCTTTACCAGCATTTCTGCGGTTAAATCCTCTTTTCCTAATCCTGAACCAGCACTAGCCAATAGTTTATCATCGGCCTTTTCTAATTCCAAACGGTCACATTCTTCAAAAGTAAATAGAAAGTTAGGGTCGCCTATGCGGTTAATTGCAAAGGCAACACTAACTTCTATTTCTTTTTCTCTTGTGATAGTATCGTTTGGTGTAACTTGTAATAATCCCATTGTTGAATTAGGGGTTAATTTAAGTTTAACCACTTAATTCACCTCAAAGATTGCCCCAAATTCTAAGTCTTGTTGCACAAGTAGGGTCGCCATCATCAGAAGCCGCAGTAGCGTTTGTTCCGTCTAGATTAGTAAATATAATCAAGAAAGAAGTGTCTGATTCATAAAGACCGCCTGTTGAAGTTAGAATCTGCGGGTAAACATCGTTCGCACCCTCATGTCCGGTAATTGATACACAATGCACTGTTGATAGACCAAATGCAGAAGCAGGGATTTCTGCCCCTGCCGCTACATGCGAAGTCACATCTAATAGTGCATCAACCACATATTCATCACCACTAACTTTAGGGCGAGTATTACCCTTATGGTCGCCCAAAAGAGTTACTGTATAAACTAGAGCCACTTAATCACCTCATTGACCGATAGCCCAGAAATATACTATATCACCACTAACGCAGTGAATAGGGACATCTCCGGTTGAAACCGGCAAATCAGCGTTAATTACTGCCGCAGCCGCTTCTTCTGCTGAACCCTTATGGGTAAATAGCAGTGAATCGACTCTTGAAAGCCCTGTTTCTATATTTCCGTCTGTACTGTCTGTGGTTGTTTGACCGCAAACTAGCGTTCTGTTACCTTCTAAATTCATTTCTAATTGTATAACTGTTGCAAATGCCATATTATCCTCTCCTTATTTCCTCACTGTATGTTGGTTATTTTACCTTGACCCTTAAAGAACGAACAACCGACTTCACCGATAGTACGGTACAATGCACGGTTTCCTAGTGTTCCTACACCAAATGGGTTTCCATTAGCGATACCATCCTCAAAGTATTGGGTTGGTTTCATGACAGACAACCATAGATGGTCAGTGTCAAGGAATAATAGGTCAGATAGTTTTGTTGAAGCAAGTCCGGTAGTAGTCATGTCCTTTACAGGAATTAGCGGAATGTCGTAGTATGTTGCTACTCTAAATCCGACTTCTTGACCCTTTGTTCCACGAACACCGTTAACTGTTGGTACAATTTCTTTTCTATCCATGAATCTTTCTTGGCTTTGCAATAGGTCTGCAAGTGCTTGAATGGTATCATATCCGGTTAGAATAACCTTTGGTGAACCACCAGCAAGTCTTAGGTTGCGAACCATGTTATTTAGCAAAGTTAGAGTTAGTGACCTAACATCTGTTGCTGCATAAGAAGTACCCGCATCCACTTCTGAATCAAGGAATGAAGCACTATCACGGTTTGTACCGTAAATGTGACTTACATTTGTTGCAGTAGCACCATCTGTCATTAGAGAAGATTGTGCATCCAATAGGTCTAATTCAGCCTTTGAAGTAACTACCTTTAGCAAAGAAGTATAATTGTTACCAATGTTAGGCAATAGTGTTGCTTCACCATAAAATTGTAGTGGCATAACAAGCATCTTGTTTTGTACTTCTGCATGGTGTTTACCCATGTCTTCACGCATTTGCGCTCTAATATCTCCGATACCATCGTCAATTTGAGCCATTTCCATAGCCAATTCGCTGAAATCAAATTGATGAGCAACGACTTTTGGACTCATGTTCAATTGAGCATAAGTAGGTGCAATTGGCCCCAATCCATCTTGTGCGGTTGAAAGACCTGCATTTTCAGGAACACCACCGATAGAATCTGCTCTTGGAGTATCTGAACCCAATTCTCCCAATGTTAGGGAAACATCTGCTTTATCAACAGTAAATAGATTACCGCTACCACCCGAAGGTCTGCTCTTTAATACTCTCCATCCACTTGAAGTGTATGGTCGCTTTGAAATCATAGACAATGCGTTAACTTCACGGTTTAGCATAGACCAAACCTTTTGTCCGTAAACTACATTGTATAGTGCTGATACATCAGAAACGGCTGAACCGCTAAATGACGGAGAACCGTCATGTCCTGTGTGTATTCCACCAACCATACCTGCTTGCTTTAATAGTGCATTACCGGCTGGTAGGTTCATTCCATATGTTTGTGCTTCTAAATCTGCTATTGTGTTAATATATCCTGTCATTTAATCACCTCAAATATTGTTCACCATTTTGTGAATATCGCTCCAATCCATTGATGCAATATCATCAATGCTTGGCATTTTAATTACTGAATCTTCTTGTGCCTTTAGAATTGTTTCTTTTTCAGCAGTAAGAGATTTTCTTAGTTCGCTAAATTCTTCTTTAATAGAAGCAATTTCAGCCTGTGCATCATAACTAGCCTTTGCTAGAACATTTTCACGACTTGAGATTTCAGTTTCAAATCGGCCTTCAAAAGATTTACGAAGGTTATCGTATGCTAATTCCTCAAGTTTTTCTTGACGGAATGCTTCATACGCTTTCTCAATGTTTGCATTTGATAGGTTTAGTGTATCAAACTCATTGTTGCCGAATGCTTTTACAACCGGCATATCGGTTGAAGTAGGCTTTCCGTTGTTAATTACAATACGGTCTGCTGGTTCTCCAATTTGATTACCTGCACCATCAAGAGTACGAAGATATGCTTTTTCTGCACCATCTTTGTATGCTGGGTGCATCATTTCTTCTTCTTCATCAGCATCATCAGTCATTTCCATGTCTGCCGCTTCTTTTTCATCAGCATCATCAGTCATTTCCATGTATTCTGCATTTTCTTTCATATCTGAATTAGAATCCATAGATTCCTCTTCATCGCCCTTTAGACTCTCAACTTCTTTTAGAAGAGTATCTAATTCATTTAGTGCTTTCTCAAGTTTATCACTCATTTTTTCATCTCCAATATCTTGTTTCAGAATGTCAAATTTCGCTTCGGGATTAATGCCTTTTTCACATATTGTTACTTCATGAAGTTCTAACTTACTTATTTCGTTATATTCTCCTAATTCATCGTGGCTTTTCTTTACTTTCTGTAATGCTTGTCCACCTATGCTAAAAGACCTTAATGTTCCTTTGCGAATACCTCTCCCAACTTCTTTGGCTTTTTCTATATCATCTCTTAATTTAATAACTACAAAAAATCCTACATCATCAACTTCTGATTTCCATAATTTACCGTTTTTATCTCGATAAGAGTCAACTACTTCTCCAACTTGAACATTAGAATGATTTGTCATTACATTTCTGAATTTTTTATCATCCATAAACTTTTTAACTGCGGTATTTAGTGCATTTAATGTGATTAAATCATTTTGTTTGTCAACGATTTCAATGCTCGCATATCCCCCAATCATTAATTCATCGCTTTTTAGAATAGTGAAATCATCATTCCTTGTAGCCATGACACTAATGCTCATAGTCTTCAACCCCTCGTTATTCCAATGACTATATTAAAGACACGGTTCATTTTGGCGGAAGTGGTAGTTTTTTGTACCTATCTTCATAAATATTCCATAATCCAGCATCAGTGTCTTTGTCTGCTGGCTCTTGTTTATACCCCGACCAAGCCAGCCACATCTCTTTACCATCCACTTCTATTACTCTAAAGTGTAGTTTAGTTTCAAACTTGTTGCCTCTCAAGAAGTATTCGTGATAGCCTGTTTTTTGAACACCAAGTCCTATATCCCCATAATCTATAATTTTCTTCTTGGAAATGTTCTCTGCTATTTGTGCAGGGTATTTATTTGCTTTTCCAAACAATCTGAATATATCATCGTCTTTTTCTAAGTCTATTAGCCAATTAAGTGTTTTATCTTCTAACTTAATTACTAAGTTTAAGTTTTCATCATCCCTTAGATATAATTTGAAACTACCTTCTTGAAGTTTTTTTGGAGTTTTATATTTTTTAATTTCCTCTTCATCTTGCATAATCTTATCGGGGTCTGCAATTAATTTCTTTTCTTTCTTATCAAAAGAAATACCATCTCTTTCATCCATCCAATTAGGTAGTCTATTCATTTTACTTTCTAGAATATCTTCATATATTTTAGAATGATTTTTAACTAAGAAATCATGTAACTCTTTAGGAGTTTTTGCACCTCTTTCTTTTAGATACTGAAAAGCAGCAACAGTTAATCTAGATTGTTTTGTTTTCATTATTTCTTCTGCTTGACTTTTCCAAGCATCTAAATTTGCTAAAGCATTTTTAGACATTAAATTATGTTCATCAAATCCATAAATAGTAAATCCATCCATGTCACCTTTAATAATAACATTAGTTTCACCATGAATATAATCGGTAACACTTACACCTTTTTCTAATGCTTTTACATCATAATTCAAAGATTTCTTTGTATCTTTAGATAATAACTCAAGTGTAACTAATTTATCAGGATATTCCACTTCAGGAACTTCTATTACTTTAGCAGAATAAATCGAATAGGATTCCCCTTTCTTTTTTACTTCATCAACCTTAACACGAAGAATATCTCCAACATCAACTGATATTTTAGTATTGAGTGCTTTTCCAACATTCATATATTTTAGGCCATCTATTTCTTGTCCTTCATCAGTAGGGCCAGCCCCTAATGTATATGAATAAAGTTTAGATTTAGTCTTCTTTTTATCCAAAACGATTAAATCTAAATCAACAAAATTTTTCCATTTAATCCATTTAGGATTTTTCTTAGTCCCAATGTAATAGGTGGAAGTAGCATCCTTAATTACAACACCTTCAGCAGTAGGCATATCCATTATTTCTTTTGAATACTTCTCGACTTCTTTAATTGAATCTGCTAATCGAGTATCTTTCTTAGAAGGGAAATTCAAAAACTCGCTTGAATGAACAGAATAATTATTAAACATAGTATTCAATCTATCACTTAATGGTTCATCATCAATATTTTTTTCATTATGTCGCATAATGTCAAACATATGTGCTTTTAGTTTAGCATCGGTATATTTATTCTTAAACACATGAGCAATAGTATCTGCCCTATGTAGTGCTTCATCTTCATCAAATAGTATTAATTCACCATCTAAAATACAATCGCCAAAATGCTTCTTTCTCATTTCTTCAACGATTTCTTTACACTTGCTAGTAATGTCTTTTTCATTATAAGAATAAACTTTAATGTTGTTATCTATTTTATGAATTTGTATTCTCATACCATCATATTTTTCTTGAACAATCCATTCACCGCTAAATCCTTTTAATTCTTCAATGTCTTCAATGTCAAATATTCTATACATAGGTTTGTTAGGAGTAATGAAATCTGTCTTACCCTTTTCTGTTTCTGATTTCTCAATCATTTTTTTAGGTGTATCAGTTTCCATGTCAATATCTTCTAACTCTTCCCAATCTTCTTCATTGTGTTTAGAAAAGAATAATAGTTCTAACATAGCCATAGCAGACTTAACTTTCTTTTCCACCTTCTTTGAGTCTTTTCCATCCCCATAATGCTCTATAATATACAGGGGTATATCGTCAACTTCTAGGTCAAGTCCCATAAGACCATCCGTAATGGTGTCAGGTTCCATGTCTTTAACGCTGTAAATGGATGGATTAAGTGCTTTATTGTCATTTCTCATAGCATAATGCAAGAATTTAACCATTGTTTCCGGTGATTCTAATAACGCTTCAAGAACATTATCTTTGAAGTGTTTGGCAAAAGGGTCGGAAACCTCGTCAGAAGAGTAGCGAAGTTTTTTTACTGCCTCGTATATTTTTTCAGCAATAGTAGTCGTTACATCAGAAGCATCTTCATTATTCAATTCCTTATCATTAATGTAGCGTTTCAATTCTTCTCCGAATTTTCCCGAATCATCATATTCTTCTTTGATGTATTCGATAGCACTTCTCCATTTTGAACCATACTCTTTCGGGTCGGTTCTTGCAGAAAGATAGGCAACCCTAACTCTTTCAAACAATTGAAGTATTTGATTAGAAGCATTACCCTTCTTCTCAAACAGAAGGCCGGATTTAGGCATATAATCACCGTTCTTCTAACAATTCTTTTGCCTTCTTAATTTTATGTTCAGTAGTTTCGCCAGCAAGACCATACCCTTCTTTCTTTTGAGTTTGATTCTTAGGCTTTACATTAGTTACTTTAGGTCTTTTAATTTTCTCAACTTCTATTTCATCATCAAGAGGAAGCCTTTCGTGAACACTTTCTTGTTGAAGTAATTCCTTTGCTTTCCTAGCCTTTTCAATAGCAAGACTCACAATTCTTTCTTCTTTAGTTACTCTTTCTGGCATTATTGACCACCTACCTTTTCCATCATTTTATGAATATCAGACCAATCCATATTTGAAACATCACCAATAGCAGAAGCACTACCAATGGTATTATTCATTTTAGGACTTGGACTTGTTGTAACTACAAGACCGGATTTCATCAAAAGATTATCCTTATGATATACAGTCTGTTCTAATTGTTCTATTTTATCTGTTAAGGCTTTTAGAATAGCCAATACATCTTCATTTAATTCAGTCATCTTTTTCACCTTTTTTCTTAGGATAAATCATTTCTCGCAATTGCCGATACAAGGTTTCGTAGTCCTTACGGAGTTTGGTAGCGGTGGCTATAATATCAAGGTTGCGCTCATCCATACCTTTCATGCGCTTGTTTAGTTTCTTGTCCGACTTCATCAAATCTAAGTCCTTCAAGACATCTATAAGTTCACCCATTTTAGTAAAGTCTTGACCGAAAAATTCAGTAGGTTCTGCCGCTTGTAGGGTCTTCTTCAACTTCTTAGTCTGCTTCTTATCTAAACTATTAAGAATAGTTTTTTCGGGTGACTTCTTCTCTTTAAGAATAAATTCTTCCTTTTCATTATAATAATCCCATGTCATGTTTATTCCTCTAAATCCTTTTCTATTTTATCAGCAAGAGTTTGCCATCTATCTATTTCTATTTGAACTTTATCTATATAGCCTTGTTTTCTTTTTAATAATCTAAGAGCATCTTTTAAGTTTCTTTTTATTTTTTTCTCATTTGATACTTCTTTTTCTAACATTTCTGAAAATGCTATAACTTCTTGTTCTAATATGTCCATTGACCTTTTAGCAGGTTCAATAGCGTCTTCAAAGTTTCTAACATATGTTATTGCTTTAATGTATAATTTTCTTTTAAAAGATTCTTCTCTTGCCTTTATTTCAGGTTTTGCCAATTCAGCAACAGCATCAGAAAGTTGTTTCCATTTAGATAATATTGTCTTTTCTATTTCAGTTAATTCATCTATTGTTTCGTCTGTTCTTTCGACTATTCTAATTTCGCTCAATTCATTATTACCTAGTGGAGATTCTGCCCCTCTAAATAGGTTGTATAATTCCGTTTTAAGTTTAATATTATCTTTTTTTATTTTTAACTTTAACAATCTAGGAATTTGAAAATCTTCTTTCTTTTTACCTTGTATTATCCTAACAGTTGATTCTTTTATTTCTTTTAGTCCTTCTGCGACTCTTTTTCTTTTTTCAGATACAATAGAACCAGCCTGTCTTTTGTAGGTTTTTCTTGCTAATTGATTAATCAAATCTAATACTTTTATTTCGTTCCCTTCATATTCCATGCTACTATTTAGAAGTTTCATAATTTCATTAGAAAACTTTTGGATTTCAGCAAACCCTTTATCATCTTCACTATAAGAGAATGGTCTTAATCCGATTCCACTAGAGGTCTTATCAATCCAACTAAATAAATCAGCATCCATAACAGTCTTTGCTTGGGAAAAATATTTATCAAACTCATCAGTATTAATTTTATTCATATCTTCTCTTAGTTTTTTGTAATTAGTGAACATCGCCTGTCTGTACTTTTTACCTAAAGACTTCATTCTTCGTTTCATAGCCTCTTTATTACTACCTATTGGTTTAGTTCCGACCATTGTATCATCACTAAAGCCCATTAATTCGGCCAATGCCTCCATTTCTCTAGGAACATATGATTTTTTAACCTTTTTAGGGGAGGGTGGAAGTTGGCGTTTAGTTCTCTCTTCTAATCTTTTTTGTTCTTCTTCTGTTAACTCAGAAAATTCTTTAGTGTCCTTTTTAGGTTTCTTTTCTTTCTCTTTAGGTTTTTGAACAACAACCTTTCTTTTAGGAAATTTCTTCGGGTTTCTTTTAGTTTGAAGTAAATTAACAACATCAATAAAATACAATTCATCAGATGCAATAAATTTATTAAAATCTTTTTCGGGGTTTTTAGATTTAGTGAAGGTTTCTAATTTAGAAACGAAGTTACTCCACATCTGTTTAGTTTTAGGACTAACTTTACTTTCGCTAGCGGGAAGAATAGATTTAACTTTGCTTTTTACTGAACCTCTATCTAGAAGTTCGGGGTCACTAAATAATACTTCATATAGGGCTTCACCTTCAAACTTTTCTCTAGCCCGTCTTTGCTCATCAGTTAATTGGGGAGATTTACCGGATTCTTGTAGTCTTTTCGAATCTTGGAATTTACCTTCATAACTCCCCGTTCCTCTTTCTCTTTTTCTTTCTTCGTCTTCTCTTCTGTCCTGCGCCCAATTTTTCATATCATATCTTTTAACAAGAGTATTGATAACAGAAGTAATGTTGTCTATTTTTCTTCTTATAATTAGACTACTTTCCATGCTAGAATATTTATTTTTAAGAGCATTTAAATTTTTAAGTATTCTTTGATAACTGTCTTGAAATTTTCTTTTATTTTGTAATTTCCACGAATTTTGTTGCTTTTCGGACATTTCTTCCCATTTTATAGGAATCGCATATTTTACTTCTTTGAGGGAATTAAAAAATGATTTCATTTCTTCATCTTGCAATAAAGATTTTAAATCTTTTAATTCTGATTCCCCTTCAATGTCAGAATAAATTTCCATAAAAGAAATAGTATCTTTATTAGTATCTATGACCTCTTTAATTTCATTTTGTATTTTTTCAATAACTTCATCAATATGTTTCATTTCCTCAAGTTTCATTCTTTCAAGGAATGCTATTTTAGAATCTTTAATAAGTTTTTCAAACTTAGCCTTACCACCATAAATTGAATACAATTCTTTTTCAGGAATGTCCTTACCCTTTACTTCTGCAATTTTACCTTTTAACCAATTAACATCTTCTTTAGCAAATTCAACAGCCGATTTCGCAGAGGAAATATCGAGGTCTTGTCTTTCTAATTCTTTATCAGTAGTACCTTTCATTCCTTCTAGTTTTTTCTTAAAATCTTTCTCGGACTTTAATTTATTATTTGCTTTTTTAAGAGCCTTTACTGCTTCTTTGTATTTGGGCTGTAATTCCTTATCTTTGACAATTAATATTTCAAGAACATTTCTTCTAATAACAGGATTGGATAAAGGGTCTAAATGTTTAGGTAATAATTTTTTAGGCAATTTACTACCAAAAAACTTTCTATTAATAGTTGGTTTTTCCCCTTCTCTCTCACTGAAATAAAAATTATCTATTAACCATTCTTCTTTAAAATCTTTCCATTCAAGTTTTTGAGAAGATACTTTCTTTTTTAATTGTTCATAGTAGTTTTCTATATCCTTTTTTAAACCCTCTTGCATTTTTGTTTTAACTTCTTTACTTTCTTCTGGCGTTAATTTAGGTTCTTCTTTAGGTTCATTTCTCTCACTGCGATAATAAAGATACATTGACCTTCTAATTGCATCGTTGACATCACCTATTTGTTCAATCTTTTTTCCTTCATCCATGTCTTCGGTAAATGGGCTAGGTCTTGGCATTCTTTCCATAGATTTTTCTATATCAGCGACTAAAGACTTTAATAAAAAAGATGGGTCGTTTTCACGCCCTGCTAAAATCGCTTTCCATGCCATATTACCACATCAGAAAGGAATGTTTTCGCCTTTGCCTCTTCTATTTTTAGGTAAAAGAACAACATCGGGAACATCGTTAGATGAATTAATAGGTTTATGTGAAGTGTCCGGTGGAAGACCACCAACGGAATAATCACGGCTAACTGTTGCTTTTCTGCCATCAGCCGCATTTTGGCTTCTAACTTTTGCTAATTCTTTTTTCAATCTTATTTCTTTTTGTTTCAAATCTTCTGTCATTTAATCACCTAATTCGCTATTCTTTCCATCCTTTCTATTAGAGCCTGTTCTAAATCGGCCATAGTATAATGCTTTAGTAATAAACCATATAAAGCCCGTATTTTCAAATCTTTATATTTAGGTAAGTGCATACTTGTAGCGTCTATTTCTTTTTCTTCCTTTCTAATATCGTAATAATTCCAAGTCATATCAACCAACCCTTCTTTCTGTTCTTTTATCAACATTCTGATTTCCAGCGTCTTTAGGTAATCCCGCCATTCGCTTATCTGGCCCTACGCTCATAGAGGCTTTATTCCTTGTGGCAGGTGGATTCTCTTGTGGTTTAGAACCAGCCGCTAAAGCCTGTTCTTGCATTTGCCCTAATTGTGAAGCATCTATGTTTGTTCCAGCATAAGGGTCTTTTTCAGCCGGTTTACCTTCTGTACCGCCTTCTCCCATTTCACCTTCAACGGGTTCCGGTTTTTCAAAGGTAAACTTTCCTTCTTCATCCATGTCAACTTCAAATCCTAAATTTTTAATAGAAGCCGCTATATTAACTTCAATTTCTCTTTTTCTTAATTCAGCGATTTCATCTTCTTCTTCGGATGGAGGAAGTTTTAGAACCCAATCTGTAATGCCGAATTGTTTAATCAAATACGGGAATACATAATTATTATACACATTCTGAGCCATTTGTACTGCACGATTAGTAACAAGAATCTGCATACCTTCGTTATTCAAACCGCCACTTGTAGTATTATCAGCCATGAAAACTTTACTTACACCATAGAATGCTGAAATCCTATCCCTCAAATCATCTTTTACAGACATGTAATCCATTTCTTTCAAACTATCCATAAACTTAATCCATTCAACAGCACCTTTACCGCCACCACTGTCTGATTCAACACCCATAACAGGAATAAAGTGTGGGTCGGATTCCATCTTTTCTTTGACTCCACGCCAAAATGCTCTCATTGATTCTAAATTGCGAGTTTGTACTGCTAGTAATCCTCTTGGCATTCTACTCTTAGTATATGCTGAATTAACATAATTCTCCATAGCAATTAGAGTCATAATGTGATTGTATAATGTAATTACAGGAGAGAAACCGTACAACCTACTAGGACTATATTTACTAAAGTGCAACACTTCACCTTCTAAGAAGTATTGGTCTTCACCATTCGCTCTATTGACATAATGAACAGGGTACAAATCACCACCACAATGTTCACAATTATGGTGTGGTTCTGTATGTAATACATCTCTGTGATTAATACAAGTAAATCCTTTTGTTCCTTTTACTCCATCTTCGTCTGCGTAAATAAACATCGTTACAGGGTCGCCTCTAAATATCTCCTTGATACGGTGCATTCTAATTTTTCCGTTACCATCAATAAAGTATTCTTTGACAAGAACAATGTAGGCATCATCCATAGTATTCAAATCATCTTCTAATTCTTTTAGAACATCAATAAATAATTGTTCAGACGGATTAACATATCCTTCTAAAAACTTCTCGGCATACTCTAATTGTTTTGCATCCGGCTTCTTTAGATTTTCACTACCACACCTTGAACATTTATTGACAGGTCTTTGGTGTTTTTTTCCACAGTCTTTGCATATAGAATCATAGGCTTTTTCCCAAACATAACCTCTTCTATACACTTCTTGTTTTAATTGAGTAATACAGGTTCTAACAATAACTGATTGTTGAACCATAGAATAAATGATAGGTGCTGTCATCATGTAGTTATTCTGTCTTTCCTGAATACCCATGTTGAATATCTGCCTATCGGCAGGTTTAGGCGTTGAACGCCTAAATAACTGTCTAAATGAGAATCGCCTCTTACCATCAGCCATAAACTACACCCCTAGTTTTCAGTAGGTTTGGACTCTCTTATAGATGCTTTCATGGCTTTGGGCCTACCTGCCTTGACCCAACATTCTCGGCAATAACCAAAAGGATAAGTCCCGAAGCCAATGGTATAGCATTTGCCGCAATAGTCCCACTCTTCATTAGGCTTCATCTGATGTCCTCCATTTTCTGTAAGAACCTTTTAATTTCTCGACCTTCTCTAATTAGAGAGTTACTTGACATTAATATCTTACTGATTTCTCTAGACCTTTTTAACCAATCATCATATATCTTTTCTATTTTATCTGATGTAACATCTTTGTAGTCTGCTTTATCTTCAAACGATTCTAAAATCTTCTTTACTTCATCGACTCTAATATGCTGTAAATTAAGAGTACCGTGAGAATGTGATTGCCAATATCCTTTTCTAAATAGTGCCGCTAATTGTGCATACACATATTCCTTATTCATTCCTTCGGGAACCTTAATTCCTATGTTATATTGACCTTGTATCTTGCTAAACTTTCGCATAGGCTTTCCAACATTCTGTTCAGAGCCTCTTTTTTGTAGCCAAAAATCCGCTTCGGGGTAATTTGTTTTAACAACAAAATCAGCCTTTAACAAATCTCTCCACATTAAAAGACCGCCTTAGCAATTACAATTCCATCGTTTCAATGATGCGCCTTTTGGAGTAAGTTTTCCTTTTTTACTAGTTGGCCCTTTACTTCCACACATTCTAGCACAAAAAGATTTGCGTCTTTTAGCGGCTTTACTACCACGCTTTAATTTGCTTGGTTT
>TARA_R100001443_G_scaffold15840_3_pt1 | contig 20307 bp, 19 predicted proteins | sample TARA_R100001443 | Tara Oceans TARA_R100001443 (sample SAMEA2622142) | marine metagenome | biome: marine biome (ENVO:00000447); feature: deep chlorophyll maximum layer (ENVO:xxxxxxxx); material: "saline water (ENVO:00002010), including plankton (ENVO:xxxxxxxx)" | depth 50 m
CGCATCAATACATTCTATTTCACCTTTTTTATAATGTGGTGGATGATTTACATTGTCAGTCATTGTTTTCTCTTTCTATATTTCCATGATAGACAATTACCACAGCAGTACAATTAGGACAGGATAAGTTTGTCATAATCATATGTTGATCTTCCTCATTATCTTCCCATTCAGTATCGTGATCACCGCCCCAAATTAATTCGTGATTACAGCTCCAACATTTCATAACGCAAACCTAAAGTGCATATTTGTTTGTGGTAATAGTACATGTAGTTCATCCTTTGCTCTTGTGGCGCCAACATAAAATACTCTTTGTTCATCGTCTGAGTCTTTCTGATACGCGTTGTATGTTTTTAAATTCATATCTGTCGCAAGTAATACATTATCAGATTCGCCACCTTTTGCACCATGAATTGTAGATATTTTTATGCGAGGTTTCTTAGTTATATCTTCTTCTCCAAGACCAAGACGTAATAGATATGCTCTATCTTTAAGATTAATTTTGTCCAATGCTTGATGCCATTCACCCACACTAAAAGGACCTAATAAAACTTTCAAAGTGTCCATGTCGTATAAATGACTGTCGTTCATTATATCTATTTTATCATTAGTTCCTTCTGCAACTTTCTTATAATAAAATATTTTCTTAATTGTTTTTTTGTCTACCGGATTACCTTCAACTAATTCATTCCAACCTATAACTGCTTCAAACATTCTTTGAGGTATTGGACGAACGTTGTTTTTAAATTCTTGTTTTTCATACCATAGACCTTGATTACGACAAGCCTCTTCTAGTTTGTTTAAAATAAATTTATCTCTTCCTAGTATCAACCAGTTGCCAACAGAAAGATCAACACTTTCAATGGTTTGGTGATACTTTAGTAAACCCTCTTCTTCTCTTGGTTCCCAATCTTTTTCAATTCTGTTCTTTGTTATTTTAATTATACCATCAGCAAATTCCTGTATTTGTTTTTTAACTCTATAAGATTGAGGAAGTGTTATTTCTGTAGCAGGGTACTCTATAAATCTTTCAACGTCTGCGCCCAACCATCTGTAGATCGCTTGGTCATCATCACCTGCAAGATAAAGTTTCCCTGCTGTTGATGCAAAATGTTCTACCATAGACCATTGCAAAGGAGTTAAGTCCTGAGCTTCATCTATAAAAACCACATCAAGTTGAGGTAATAAGTTTTCATTAACTGCTTCGTAGCACATATCAGAATAATCAATGTAACCGTTGACCTCTTTGTATTGATCGTATGCTTGAGAAAAATATTCTAAGAACTTCCATTCCACAACAGATGAGTCAACATACTTTTTGTAATGCTCTTGTAGTGATATGCCTCTTGCTCTAGCTAAATTATGATGAGTTAAATATATATTGTCAGATAACCCTGTTTCTTTATCTACAGAAAGTTTTGCTTTTAATCCTATTTTATCACCAAAAGATTTATACTGAGCTTTGCCCATAACCGCTCTACCTTCTAAATCTATACAATGATAGCCACAAGAATGTAACGTAGAAAACCATTTAAAACTTTTTGCTTCAAGATCAAACTTTTCCATAGCTCTATCTCTTGCTTCGTGTGCTGCTTTCCTAGTAAAAGAAAAGTAACCTATCTTATCAATGTCATTCTTTTCCATCTCTTCTTTTACATAATCCAAAAGAGTTGTAGTTTTTCCTGTTCCCGGAGGACCTAATAGTTTAATAACCTCAGCCATTATGCTTCATACTCTTTCTTGTCTTTCATATCAGGGATAACAGTTTCAATATCTTCCATTTCATCTACAAATTCAGGTATGGACCATACCTTTATAATTTTGTCTTTGTCCCCAGACGAGTTCATTCGTAAACTTATCTTCTCTCCTTTTAATTTATCTTTTAAAACAAAAGTAATTTTTGTTCTGTTGAATGCATTAAACTTTTTCTTTTGTAAAAAATCTTCCAAATCTTTTAATAAAAAATGATGTTTACGATTAGTATTGGCCTCTCTATTTAACCATGGTTTACCTAAACTAATTTCTTCTTTAGTTTCTGCTGCACCTTTGTTTGTGCACCATTCTTTTAGATAATCTATAAATATCTCTGTATTACTTGTACCTGTTATACCAGGACTATCGGTTGATTCACCAAGTAATGCGTTGATTTTTTCTGCCCAACGTGGGGCCGGTATAGTTCCTGGCATAATCTTTAACTGTTCAATACATGCTTTTTGAAAACGTGTTTGTAATTGAAGATCATCCGTTGTAAGCTCTAAGGTTGTGCCTCCATCTAAAGTCATGAACCATATAGGAGGTTCAACTCCAAATCGTTCTAAACCGGCAGGAGTAATCTCAAGATCAACTTTACCTTTGCCATACTTGCGTTTGTAGCATTCTTTCTTATTACAATTAGATGCTAAAGGTTCTTTACTACAGCCATAGTCATATTCTTTTTTAGTTATAGAATTAACTATAATATCAATTTCTTTTTCATCTAATGGCGGATCACATATATCCTCGTTGACCGTTAACAATTTTAATTTAATTTTTTTCTCACCAGACTTTTGATAATAAACAGCTATGTTTGTCATTGTCTCATTACGACCACCCTCTGGTATGCCATTGGAATACAGTGTATTTAAACATGGCGGGCCTCCAACAAAGAAATCCTCTAGTTTTAAATATTCTTTTTCTGCTCCATCTTGTGCGTAAATATCATACAGTGTATAGAACTGTTCTATACTACAAGGATTACCATCGTCATCTAAAGCGTATCTCTGACTATCTTCACAATTAAAGTATGGAAGGTTTAGATAGTTCCCTGTTTGTCCTCTATCCAATAACAACTTAGTTTGTTTTGGAAATATCTCCGATCCCGCACAACCCAAAAAAGAAGCAAACTCCTTTAACTTGGACTGCACGAGACCAGCTTTCACAGGGACAGTGAAAAACATAAAGACATGAGCTCCACCACTCTTTGATCTAAACACAATCAAAGGTAGCCCATGCTTTCTAATCTTTTTAATTAAATCAATATGACTAAAACCATTGTAAATATCAATGTCAATACATCCCCACCTACAAGAATTATTTTCATCAATTGGTATAATTCCTAAACTTGTTTTGCCACTTAAATGATCTTCCCACAAATGTTCGGGTAGACCCTCTGGCTCTCTAATAATTTGATTCTTCCCTTGCAGTTTACCTGCATCATTTTTATCTTCGGGTATAAATTTACCATAAGCAATATTCAACCCACTAAATATCTCTATAAACTTGTCTTTCATCGTGTCCCTTTATATAAAAAGGGCGGCTTGCGCCGCCCTTAATCTTAGTATGAATTAGAAGCCGCTGCTTGCGCTTCTTCCTCATGTGACACCTTAACAGTATCTTTACCCACTGCTTGTGAGAAAGATTTAGCTGCTTCGTAAATGCCTTTATCACTAACGGGACCAATCTTTTGAATGTCCCACCCAAACCAAGTCCCTTTTGAATTGGACTGTGGTACAGTTCTCAGCTTGTAAGTATGACTATAAGACGGCGGTGTAAAAGGTCCGTTCTTACCTTGCATCTTCAAACCAAGCATCATGGAGTTCCACTTACGTGAAACTTTTCTTTGCGTAGCTTTCATAGTAATAAGCGCTTGCTCGTAACCATTTTCACTAACTACTAAAACATAATGATTTGCAGTTTCATCGATGACGTTACCGTTAGCCATTCTGTTTTGATAGTTAGAATCACGAGGTGCTTGACTGATATCAAAATCAGCCCCATGTATTGCTACGGGTGCACCGCTGCCTTTACCGCGCTCGCCCCACTCTATAAACTCACGTTTATAGTGGCAAGGTATAATGTCTATACCTTGTTCTCCATCGTACAAGTTGCCAGACACAGTGTTGTAAATCATGCCCGGCTCTGAACCTTCGACATAATTATTACTTGTCTTGTTGCATTGAGGAGAGAGTTGACTTAACACTTTCAAAAATGGAAGTGCTAAATCGTCCGTGGAACTTACGTTCTCAAGACCGCTCTGTGTTTCTGCGTCAGCCATGAACATATTTGTGTCTACTGACGCTATTTCGTTTTTCGTTGTTTTTGCTACTTTATTCATTATTATTTTTTCCTTGTAACTTTTGCTTGCCTACCAACAAACGTTTTAAAAATATCCTCGGGTGGTAGCTCTGCACCTTTTTCGTGCAGTTCCCGAAGAGTTGCTTTCAGAGTCATTGGTTCAACTTTTAAATCTTGTTGAACCTCGTACCCATTGGCGGTGGCTAACTTGGAAAACTCCAATGCCTTCCCGTCTTCGTTACGACCAAACCTAGCTGATATTTCATTCTTGATAATATCTCCTAAGTTATTGTCACGAAGCCATTGATATGCCGTTGCCCGTTCATCGGGATCTTTTGGCACACTAATTCCGTAAAAATTCTTTATTTCTATTGCACTACCATCATTTAATTTAAGTTGTGTCAAGTTCTTTTCTTGCATTAATGCAGGTATTTTTTCATTCCTGACACTTAACATTTCTTCTTTAATGTGTTTCAATTGATTCTCGAGGGTGGATGCTTCGTTCTCAAGATCGACCAATCTTTGACAACAATCCGCGATGCTCAGGAGACCAGAGTCATTCACTCTCTCCAATTGATCCTTTTCAAAGTCTATTGTATCACCGTTATAATCAATTTCATTCATCACTTTCTTTCTCCTTGTTATAAAGGTCTATCGATAATGAATAATACTTTCTATCTCTGCGATCCCATTTTAATAGTTTTACTCTACCAAAATTAAGATCACTTGCTACTAGACAGGATATAGCAATTAATCCTGGATCTCCAGCAGCTATCAAGTAGTCACCATCGTTAAAACCTTTTAGTTTCTTTCTTAACGAGTTTATGGCCGCACCCGAACTTTTCATTAACTGAGCAAATTCAGAAAATAAAAATTTTACTTCACCGTATGGTGACGCTTCTAACACGTCGTATTTAGGAACGCCATCGGCAGTTCCTCTCGGTTCTTGTATACAGTATACAGTCATACTAACTTTCTTGACAAATTATATAGCATGTATTATATAATAAATCAAGAAAGAAAACTATTATATTTTATAAAGAAAGAATTAAGAGCAGAAATGGCAGAAACCATGGACTACCGCTTTAAAACAAAACCATATCAACATCAAATTGATGCGTTAAAAGTTAGTTATAAAAAGAAAAATTTTGCATTGTTTTGTGAAATGGGAACAGGCAAATCAAAAATATTATTAGATAATATTGCTATGTTGTATGACGAAGGTAAGATTGAAGCAGCTATTATTGTTGCACCAAAAGGTGTTTATAAAAACTGGATAGAGCAAGAAATACCTACACACTTACCAGAACACATTGATTGTAGGACGTTTCAGTGGTCTGCTCCAAGCTCTAGATCTAAACAAGATCAAGAACTATTAGATCAACTGTATGTACAAACAAGAGACCCCTCTTTGACTTTGTTTGTTATGAACATAGAAGCCTTCTCATCTAAACCTGGAATGGAAGCAGCTCAAAGTTTTTTAATGTGTTACAAGTCAATGATGGCAATTGATGAAAGCACTACAATAAAGACACCATCGGCCAAACGCACCAAAAATATAGTGTCCGTTAGCCGTTATGCGTATTACAAACGCATCATGACAGGCAGTCCTGTCACCAAAAGTCCTTTAGATTTATACTCACAATGTGAGTTTTTAAATGAAGAATTGTTAGGGCATAGTTCTTACTATACATTTAGAGCACGCTATGCCAACATGCAGACAATTAACGTTGGCGGTCGTTCGGTGAATATTGTTAGACCCAATAATAGTTATCGTAACCTTGGAGAACTGTCAGATATTGTTAGTAAATTTTCCTATCGAATATTAAAAGAAGACTGTCTTGATTTACCGGACAAAGTATTTGAAAAAAGAATAATTGAAATGACACCAGAGCAACAACGTGCGTACACAACTATGAGACAGATGGCGCTGGCAGAACTTGATGGCAAACTTTGTTCAACTGTAAATGTACTGACACAACTTTTACGTCTTCATCAAATCACTTGTGGTCATTTGAAAACGGATGATGGGTCAGTTACACATTTAAAAAATAATCGATTAACAGAATTGATGTCGTTGTTGGAAGAAACCGAAGGCAAGGTTATAATATGGGCAACTTACGTTTCTGACATAGAAAATATAGTTGTTGAGTTAAAAAAAGCTTACGGAGAAGCCTCTACAGTGGCATATTACGGTGCAGTGGACCCTAGGGTCCGCCAGAAGCAAATCACGCTATTTCAAGAGAAAAACGGCCCTACACGCTATTTTGTTGGAAATCCACAAACTGGAGGGTATGGAATCACACTTACAGCGGCTAACACTGTAGTATACTACTCAAACAGTTATGACTTGGAAAAAAGATTACAATCAGAGGATCGAGCACACAGAATTGGTCAAACAAACAAAGTTACATACGTTGATCTGATATGTGAAAAGACTGTCGATGAAAAAATTGTAAAAGCATTACGCAACAAAGTTAATATTGCAAACGAAATATTAGGTGAAGATCTTAAGGATTGGATTTAAATTATTTCAGATATGATAAATATTATTCCAAGTAACATTGATATGGCTGCAAATGATGCTGCTGCTCCCATAAACCAAGTCATCATCTGTCTTAGTTCAAATGTATGTTTATTTATACGTTCTTGCTGTGCCTGCATATTATCAAGCTTCTCTTCAAATACTTGATAACGCAGTTGACATTCTGCTAAGTGTGTTTCTAAAGCTGCTTTTGTTTCGTCGCTCATTTAAAACCTTTCTGCAAAAACGAGACCATCGTATTGAGAATATATTTCTCTTAATCTGTCTCTATTTATAAAATCACTAAATTTAAGTCCTCTTGCTCTTAAAACATTTCTAAATCTTTTGTCATTTAATAAAGAATTAAAATTATCTGCTCTAAATTTACCACTAAAAATTATAGCTAAATCTTTTTTAGATATTCTTCGACCAATTTGTCTTAAAATATATTTTTTTTCGTATCCAAGTTTTTCAGCATCTTTAAATATTTTTCTAATTTCAGCAAAATTTCTATATTTATTTTCTAACAATCTTTCATATTCTCTATAAATAGTTTCAGGATTAACATTAGCTTTTGCAAAAGAACTTGTTAATAATCTTTTAGCTTCTATTTGATCATTTAAAAAACTATTAACATTAAACCCTAAAGAATTACCGACATTTGTTTCGTTAATTCTTATACCTGCAATTAAAGCTAAGGCTTCGTCTGAAGCGTTAAAATCTTTATAGGTTCCTTTTTCTCCTACAACACCTCTAGCCATATTAGTAACTTGCGTAAATGCTCCCGGAGTTAGTCCGTTTAAAATGTGAAACACACCTTTTACTACGGCATCTGAAGCAGTATCTTCTGAACTAAATATTTTTCTACCAGAAGATGTTACACCACCTCTAATAACTAAATCATTTATCTTCTCTGTTATTATTGATTCACTTAAAAATGGAGATAACAAACTTGTAAAAGCACCCGGACCATCAGCATCTCCAAAAAATGCCTTAAACATTATGTCATCTAATTCTTTTTCTTCTAAACGACCTTTATTAATTTGACCCATAGCTGCGTAATATGGAGCGCTTAAAACATCATACGGACTTTGATAAGCAAAGTTTATAAATTTATAAACAGTTTGATCTCCTTCTGTTCTTTTAGATACAGGCACTAGCGGACCTGTTTTGTTCCAAGGTGCAACAAAAGATTCTCTCATTGCATTTAATTGTTCTTCACTAACTCCCACCAAATTCATAGCTGTTTCTTGTGCAACTTTTCCAGCAGCCAGCGCTGAACTAAAACCTATTAATTTTTTAGCCCCCGACTGACGAACAAAAGGATCACTTGATTGCATTTCTCTTAAACCAAATTTAATTAAGTTAAAACTTGTACGATACATTTCTGCTGGAAATGAAATAAAGTTACCAAGGGGCAATCGTCTTAAATTTTGAACTAAAGTTGGTACGTAAGAATAGTTAGGATATGTGTTTTTAATTGTTTCAGCAGCAATCTCTCCTATTATTTCTTCTCTTGTTTTTATTGATTTGCCATCTGGCATATACTCATTAAATTGTCTTCCAAAAACTTCTCTGTAATATTTTTTAGCATCATCAACATGTCTCGCTACTCCATTTTCATCTAATCCACCTTTAATAATGTTTAATAATTTTGATCTTTCAAATTCATAACCAAATATTTTCCAAACATCGTCACCTCCTTGGTATATTTTTGTAGCGTTACTTAGTATAGAGTTATCTTGAAGACTTTTAAGAATAGCTTCGGTAGTTCCTAATTTTCCAGTTGATTCTGTGCTTTTAACAATGTCATCAATTAATGACGTTACTTCTCTAGTAATAATATTAGAATTTGTTATTCCTCTTCTCCTGTACTCTTCTCCCTTAGCAACCAATCTTTCTACGTCAAACGCTCCTTTAGGACCTATCACGTCTTCAAATACTAACTTCATAGAATCACGAAGACTAGCTCCTCTTCCAAAATGACCGTTGGCCAATGCAAACATGGCCGCTGACTCTACATTTCTTATTTGTGTTGTTGGACTAAGAACAGTTTTAGATAATTGAGAAATACCTTTTGTAGCTAAAAAAGATTTATAGATAGAACTTTGTAAAAGTATGTCGGTAGCTAAAGTTTGACCCTTTAATGCTTGAGCTATTTCAGGCGTTGTATATTTACCTATGATATTTTTGCCAAGTATTTTACTTACTCCTTGATCAGTTATTTTTTCAAGTTGATACGAACGTATTCCAGTGTTTCTTCTAAAAGCTAATTTAGCTGCGGCTTTACTACTGGCTTCAATTAAAACTCCTTTTTCTCCCAACACTTTTGCCAATTCATCAAACGTTCCTTTCTTTCCTTGAATAGTACCAAATTCTGCAACTGTATCTAAAATTTGAGCTCGCTTGTCTACCGATTCTCCAAAAATTTTTCTAATGGCATCAGGCAGTTCTTCTCTTTTACTTAAAAAACCTTTTACACTTCCTATCTCTCCCTCAATGTATTCTGCCGCTCTTTTAATTAAATTTTCTGTAGATTTACCTTCAGCAACACCTAAATCAATTAACTCATCAACATGAGCTTCTGCTGTTTCTCTAAGTAAAGCAGGATTGTCTTTAAATTCTTTTAATAAAATATTTCCACTTTCATCTGTTTTTCCTAACATTTTAGAAAACAAACTTACCGCAGCTTCTTTATCTTTAGGGTCAACACGATAACGAGAACTTCTAACAATTTCGTATGTTCTGTTTAGATATTTATTTATATCTCCTCTAAATAAAGAATCTAATTCGTCAGCGTCTATTCCTAAATCTTTTATATCATTTTTTAAAATATTAAAAAATTTCTTTAAACTTTTAGCAGCATCTTTTATTTCTTTATTAGGCAATGCACTTAAAGCACTTTTGTTTTTACCTATTTTTTTACCAGTAATAAATTTTCCTATGTTTTCAAACATATTATTTTTGTAAATGGTTGTTTCACCTTTAGCTATTATGCCAGCTTCTTTTGCTAAATTATTAGCTATACGATCAATGTTATCTAAATGAACAGTGGCTGCTTTCTTGTAAGCTTCTACAGTATCATATCCTTTTGCTAACAAAGGTTGAACTTCAACATCCATTTTGCCTGATGTTCTAATACTAGCTAAAACGTTATCTATTCTTTTAAATATTCTTTCTTTTGTATTTTCAGAACGAGTGTTAAATAATCTCCAATCTTGGTATTTTGGTACTCCTAATTTTTCTCCTGCTTTAATTCTTCCTGCGCTTAACGCTCTTATTGTTTGAGGAACTCCGGTGCGTTCACTTTTTAAAACATTAGCTAAAGGATTTAAAACATAGTTTCCAGATGCTCTTACAACGGGACCGCCCACAGTTGCTGCTGCTTTCGCTGTTCCTTTTATTGCTGGACCTATGAAAGTTGTTATACCACCAACAACAGGACCTGCTTCTAATCCAAACAATAACTTTTGTTGTAACTGAGCCGAAGCTCTTTCTCTACCTTCATATTGAGTAGGGTCTAATCTTTGCATAAACTCATCAGAGTACAGGCCAAACGCTTGACCTAAAGTTGCATCACGAGATGTTGCAGCTATCGGTTCACTAACTACTGCAGGTAAGGCATAGTATCCTAATTTAGCCGCTGTGCCTTTTATGCCTCCGGCTTTTGCCACCTCTCCTAGTTTTTTTACTTTAGATACTTTGCTTGCTATTTTTAAAGCCGCTCCATAAGGCACACCGTACTGAACAACTGTTTCAACTAGTTTACCAAGACCATCATCTACGTTTATTTTAGGATAATTTTCTTCTAAATATTCTAAAAAATCAGTATCAAGAGCGTAGTCAGAAAAACCGGCACCTAGTTCTGCTATACCTTCACCTATTTTTAAAAGACCGGAACCGAGTCCAAGACCAATTTGTTCGTAGAACTTTAACCCTTGAGTTCCTGAATCTCCGTATAAATAATTATCTTTTTTTTGAGCCATGAGTCATTAACTGTTTCTCATTCTAATGGCTTGTTCCGTTGGATCCAGTAAAGCAACTTCTGTTGGAGTTAAATTTGCTCCCGCCCCCGTCTGAGTTGCTGTGTTTGGTTGAGCTGGAACCGCAGTAGGAGCGGTTATCGGCATAGCAGGTGCAGACATTTTTTCTTCTACTCTACTAAAATCCATTTGGTTTATTTCAGGTAACTGTAATCTAACATCATATTTATCATTAAAATCATCTGCGTCTCCTCGTGTTTGAATTGATGCAAAATCTGCAAAAGCATCGGGACTATACGCTATTAAACTAACTATTTCATCGTCTATAAATTCTGGAAGTTTTTTTCTTAATTGATCTTTGGTCATAACCATAGGCGCTTTTTTAGAAATAGGTTGAATTAATTCTTCTTTTTGTTCTTCTGTAACTAGTTCACCTTCTTTATACCCAACACGTCCTCCTGTTTTAAAACCAACTCGTCCGCCCTTAGCATATTGATAACCGCCTTTCATACGTTCAATAACAATCCTTCCTTCTCTTGCCATAGTCAAAGGAGCCTCTGTCTCTGTTACTTCTGTTGTAAGTTGACCTTCAGCATCTAAATATAAAGGCTCCGTTCCTGCTATCTGAATTCTGTATTGATTAGGAGTATACTCACTAAAACTACTAGGGTCATTTATCTCTATAATTTTATTAGATATTTTTTCACTTACTGCGCTTAAATCTTTTGGTTTTTGAACTCCAATAAAGAATGCATTTGTTAATTGTTTATGAAGATCTGTTCCAGGTTCTGCTCCGTTAGCCGCTAATAAAAAAGATAATTGTTCCATTCTTTCACCTGAAGATCCGTACTTTCTTGTGTAATCTTGTTTTAAAAAATAATCTTCCATATTTTTGCTACGAGTTATGTCGTCTTCTAGCCTGTTATATTTAGTCAACATATCAGCTGTCTCTTGTTCAGCTTTTAATTTATTAGTAGCTATAACTTCGTCAGTAAAGGCGTCTACACCAGCTGCAACTCTAGACTGACCAACTCTTAAATTAGGATCATTCATAGCTTGAACTGTTTTTAAAGCTATGTTTAATCTGTTGTCTTTTCTTTGTTTTTCTCTCAAAGTTTGAAGTTCATTATCTAAAGATTCTCTGTTTGACAAAAGATTTTTTTGTTTTACCATAAGATCCTCATACATCTTACTAGTTTGTGATTTTGCTTTGGCATCAATATTAGGTTTTGTAGTTTCTTTTATTGGTTTTACAGAATCAAATTTACCTAAAGCTTTGTCTTTTTCTTCGTCATTAATTTTATTTGTTATTAGTTTATCTTTTACAGGAGTTTTTTTAGCTAATTTAATTATAGTATCTTCATCATAAGATTTAGCGGCTTCTAGCTCTTTTTCAAATTTTTTTCTTTTTTTAGGAATTAGTTCATCACCTATTAAATAATCTGGAGTAAAAAAATCGACAGTTTTGCCTAAACCCGTTTCATAAAATGGAACTTTATTTTTACCTAGAGCTATGTCAAAATTAGGCATCGGTCTTCTAACTCTGTTTCTATCTAATCTATAATCAACTGCTCCCGTAATATAATCAGGTACTCCTTCAGTTTCAGGTAAAGATAGTTTCGGATTGACTCTGTTGCCGTTAGAATAACCGACTCGTCCGCCAACCTTGTACCCTGGTCTGTAGGCCAATCCACTAGCTATACCAGAACTACGATGATTGTGTTTAATTTTTTTAAATAATTTTCTGTTTAAAGTTTTATCCATATCACTGAAACGCTGATAGTGCCCCTATTCCAGCTTGAATACCTGTTAAAATGGGATTAGGTGCTTGAAACTGTTGAGCCGATGTTGGAGCTCCTCTTAAAGCACTAGCATACTGACCCAATCCAAAGAAAGGAGTTTTATAAGTTGCTAAATTTTGAGCGCCTATAATTTGTCTTTGATTTTCTCCTAAACCGTATAATGTGCTAATGTCTCTTCCCATACCTTGTTGTGCTTGTTGTCCCAATCTACCAAACATTTGACCTGCTTGTAACTGACCAAGTCCACCTTTAAGAGCTGCTTGTTGCGCAGCTTGAAATCCTTGCATATTTAAACTACCCAATGTTTTAGCTGCGGTATCTGCTTGACCTCTTGCTAATTCAGCAGACATAATTGCATCACGAGTGCCTGATCCTGCAAATGCTCCTGATTTAATTGCCCGTTGTTGTTGAGCTGCTGTTTGTTGTCCAAACATTCTGTTTAGATCTTTCATTGTAGTATCTCTAACTTGAGAGATAAACGGATTCATGTAAGCTTGAGCGCCACCAGGTCCCAAAGCTGCTTGTCCTGCTTGCAAAGCTTGAGTACCTGCTGTTAAAAATGGTTGATATGAACCTATGCCAGCTTTAGCTAATGCTGTTGCATCTTGTTGTAACTGAGTTAGTCCTGGAGCAAGTTGTTGTCCAGTGGGCACATTTCTTGGATCTATCATTTCTCGATAGCCCGGCATTATATATTTTGCGTAATCCTGCTGTGTTAATTCTTCCATCGTAGCCATTATGCTTGTGCCTCCAAATTGTTCATTAGATCATACATTCTTTGTGCGCCAACGTCTACACTTCCTCCACCGGCTGCACGAACAGCGTCCGCTGTCATTACAAATTCATTTTTTGATAATCTTGCTGGTACATCATCCGCTCTTTCTTTGGAGCCTACAGGTATAAAACCACCGCCTCTATAATCCATTTCCATTGCTGGTTCGCCTCCATTTGCTAGACCAATAATACCACCGTCTGCACTTCCTGCAATAAATCTTCCTGCTGTTGGATCAAGATTTAATTTAGGAAATATTTCTTTAAGCATAAAATCTCTTGATTTACCATAATATGTGCTGTTTATCGCTTCTCTAATACCAGGAGAAATTTTTACATTTCCTTGTAGTCCCACGAACATCCCATCTTTAAAGCCTATTCGTCCTCCGTCTTTTGCATTTGGAACTGTAGTGAATACTTTATTACTATCGTACATTGTGTTTTTAAATTTAGGATTTACATTGACAAACATATCACTGGTTCCCCTTATATTAGGATCCATATAACCTAATTGATTACCTACCTGAAGATTACTAATACCGCCTTCGCCTCCGCCCTCCAACAAAGCAGCTAAGGCTGCTGCACTACCTACTCCGAGAGCTATTTTTTGACTCACTGTCATGCCATCAAATATTGCTTTAGCTCTAGCCAACAATCCTTTTTTTTCAGCAGCTGTTTTTGTTGCTTTCGTTACTCCACTAACAGCATCGGGAGCTTTGCCATCAAAGAAACGACTTTTTGTTAAAGACGAATCAGGAGAAGTTGCTGGTTGTTTAAAACTTTCTAATAATTTACCTATTCCCGTGTCTGTTCCAAGTGGTGAACTTAAACCAAGTCCACCCGTTCCTGAACCACCTAAAAATTTTGGAGCTCCTTGAAATCCTGCTCCTCCTAAAAAACGTGCTCCTTGTCCCAAGGCATAAGCACCGAGTCCTCCTGTTAAAGCTCCTTTAAATCCTCCTGAACGATAACCGCCAAGAGCTGATAAACCTGCTCCCAAAATTGGATTAAAAGGTGCTATTACTTTTCCAACAACACCTACCTCTTTTGGTATAATTTTCTTAAGTTTCTTTTTTATTTTGCTTCCAATACCCATAAATATTAACTCGCTGCATAGAGTGGCATGTAATACGTAGTGCCACCTTGTTTAACTTTTATAAATCTATTTATACCTCCTGAAACATTACCTGTTGTAGTCACAACACTATTTGTGTTTGCTGCACCAGCAGTTCCGTCAAAGTCTATAAATGGAGCATCGGCATCATCTTGATCCAATGTTACGCAGGGGTTGCCGCTAGACCCTGTATATTGTAGTTTTGCAGCAGTACCAGAAGCTGTGACAGTTAAACCTGTCAAGGTTCCTACACTAGTTATAGCAGTCTGCGCGGCTGTGGTCAACGTTAAATCTGACACATAAGTTTTAATTCTTGAGGCCCTAACCTTCTTATTATCACTGTTAGCGTATGTATCTGTACCTAAATTTAAATCCAACATAAAAAATACGTCATCATTATTGATTGCATCACCTTGAGTTGTAGCTCCAGCAAGGTCTAATTTTGTTATAGCTATATCAGCTGACGAGCCAACTTGTGCGTTGTTCACTGTCGCTGTACCGATTGCCGGTGCTTCAAAACCAGTGTCAAGGTCTAAGTCTTCCGTTGCTACAGCACGGTCTATTTCAAGAATGTTTTGCTCAATTACACTTGTAAGAAGATTTATATGTTCACCTAAAGCGTCCGTTGTCGGTTGTCCGTCGAGCGCTGAAAATCGTGGTAACGATCTAAATCGTGATCCTGACATTATCGTTTACCGTCAGGTTGAATATTCAAACGAATGTCACCAAGTCTCCAATGTGAACTGGTTGCATTACTTGATAGAATCATAGACATCTGTCGTCCGCGTGCTCTTATACTTGCAAACTCAGTTGATGTTGCAAGTGTTTCAGTTGCCTCTGTTAATTGAGAAGCGTTCGGGTACAATCTAAATTTTAAATTCATACTGACTGAACCAACTTGATCATCAAAGTCAGGTACAATTTTATCAATAAACATAATATCATCACCATCTTGCGGTAAATCAATATCACCGGATGTTAAACTACAAGACATGGCCGACGATTCATCATCAGTGCCAAACTCGTGTTTGTAGATGTATGACGATGTTGCAGAAACTGAACTTGCAATTGGGTTATCGTAAATACCTTCAGGTGCCCAAGCACCTCTAACTAATGAACCGATAGACCACACTCGTTCTTTGTAGTTATAAATTACATACTTAGTAATATCATCGGACGCTATATCATTTGTTATAGGATAAAACCACCATACTTCATTAAACTTAGGGTTTATACCTGCAAAACATTTCATCTTTTGTTGTTTACTTAAGTTATCAAACACATGACGTTCAACGGAACATGGTATTTGTTGTACTCCACCAGAAAACTGATAAAAGCCATCGTTACCCATCCAAAATACAGTGCCATTAAACTCGGCTGCTGCTTGTGGTCCAACAATGCCAGCGTTTTCTGCAACTTGTTGAAATGCAAATACATCAGGTTGACCGACAAAGGTCATGGTAAATACCGATGTATCAGAAAATATTAATATTGTACCTCGTGTACGTATAGCTCCAAGTAATAAGTTACCTCCTGTCAATACTTGTGCGCCTGCAAAATTAGAAGTAGCCGCAACAAAATCTGAAATATCTGCAAGATCAGAAAAAGCTACATTCATAGGGTTTGCTGCTGTGCCATCATGAGCTCCGTACAACACAACTTGTCTCGATGCAGAGTTTACAATCACACCATTTGCAGAAGCCGGAACTCCTGTGGTTGTTTCTGTTACAGCATTAGTCGCTGCATTTGATTGAAAAGCACTTGTATCTAATCTTACAAGTCGCCCACCAATACCGTTGACACCAATTAAATCTTCACCAAACATATCTAATGTCCACATAGTATTATAAGTATACGTACCTGAACTAATCGTTGTGTGTTGTGCGCCGGCTGTGTAATTTGAAGCTGGTGTAATATCTATATAACTACCTGCACCATCATCATACAAATATAAATGACTGTGAGTACCAATACCAATATAACGTTTTGAGTTGTTGGCGCGATATGGAAGTAATGCTCGAACCACTCCACTTGCAATATTGTCTGTGTCTAGTTTTGCCCAACCACCTATTTTTTCAGGTCGGCCTTTCATAAAACGAACTTTATCAGAATCAATATATTTACCTTCTTGCGAATAAACAGTGTCATCTGTAAAAATTCCAGGTTGTAATTGTATTTTTGATAAAGGCATTAGCTCACCCTTATTAATGCTGTTGTCGCTGACGCTGTTGGTAATGTTATTGTTAATGTGCCACTAGATACTGATTTTGTAGCACCAAAATCTATGACTGCTATAGCTCTATCACTAGCAGATGAATTGTATATCAAAGCTCCTGCAGCATCACTAATTGTTGCACTTGTAAAAGATACATTATCAAAATCAACAAAAGCCGTAGTGCCTGATAATGATACAGCAACGTTTGCAAGTGTTGCACCGCCAGCCGTGTACCCTGTGCCGCTTGACTCGTTTGTTGTAGAATAGGCCGTAGTCGTTGCATCAAGTGTAGCACTTGATGTAAATAATGCCATCTTCAATGTATGACCATCAAGATCATGTAGACCTTGTAGAAGTTCTTGTTTGAATGAATTACATAGTGCTTGTGTTATTGCCATAATATCTCCTTACGGACTAATAGATGTCCATGATTCACCCGTGCCACCTGCGTTGACCGTTGACCATGTTTCTCCTGTCCCTGATGCGCTGATCTCTGTCCATAATTCGACTGAAGTGTCAACGCTACCTGCAAATGATACTACACCAAAAGCGTTTTCACCAAAAGTAGAAGTTTCTATTTTTTGAACAAGGTCGGTTGATATAGCCGAAAGAACGTATACCGGTGACCAATGTTCAGTAGCCATTACTCAGCCTCTGGATCTTCTGACTTTTCCTCAGTTTCTTTATTTTGTGCAGCAGTCTCCGCTCTAAGCACATCCAATTCAGCTTGAAGTTTTGCATTAACATCAAGTGCTTGGTTTCTTTGCTTAGTCAGCATACTTATAAGACCGTTCACATAATTTTGAGTTTTTTCGTCCATTTCTATACCTTTCGTAAGTTATATTAACTATCGCTTAATGTACTTACATCGAACGAATTGTCAATAGTGTCTACTGCCGGTGGGTTCTTGTATACGTTATGTTTTTTTGCAAACATATCATCCCAATGAGCCTCGTCCATAAGTGCTAGTATCTCAGTTTTAGTATAGCTACCCGGTGCTTTTGATGGTGTGTCTATCTTTTCAGATTTACTGAATGTATGAGAAAAGTCACCATCAGTATATTTATACTCAACGGACCATTCTGTTACATTACCATCAGCATTCTTTTTTGGTTTAGCTGATACCCATGTTTTAGTCACTGCCATATTATTCTCCTTTTATGGTTTTTATTTATTGTTGTAGAGTTGTTATTTTAACCGACAACTCTTTTACGGTTTTTATTTATTTTGCTCTTCCGCCTTTTTTATGTACTGTTCTTTTTTTTGATCGGCCAGGTGGTTTATCTGTCATCATTTTACTTGTGTCAATTTCAATAATTTTACCAGTTATGTCTCTAACTTTAAAAACGTCTTTACCACTTCCATTTTTTTTAACCATATTATTCTCCTTTTAGAGCTTTAACTTCTGCGGAAAGCTCTTTTACCGCATTTACCAAGACTGTTACTAGTCTTTCGTATTTCATTCCATAAGAACTGCCATCTTCAGTTAAATTAACTGTAAGCATATCCTCTCTTTTTTCAGCATAGCCAAAAGATTTTTCAACCTCTAAAACATCTTGTGCTAAAAATCCTAAATGTAACCTGTCTCTCTTTTTAGAACCATCGGGAGTTCCAAAAGCATTATTCTCATCTCCATACCAAGTTCTTCTATCCCATCTATAAGTTACAGGTTGTAATTTTTCAATCCATTCTAAACCTACGTTAAAATTTTCAATATCAGTCTTATCTCTTTTATCAGAAGAAGAAATAGAAGTATCAGCACAGAAAAAATCACTTATGTTGTTATTGCCTAAACATATTGTATTGCTACCTGTTGTTATAGAACCAGATGGTGAAGCTGCTACTCCAGCGTCCATTCCAATACATATATTATTACCACCACTTGTTATTAATGTTGCGGCATCATAACCTACAACAGTATTAGATGCACCAGAAGTAAGCCTGTATAAAGCAAAATTACCAATTCCTGTATTTTCATTTCCAGTTATATTGGCATCATATCCAGCTCTACCCCCAACAAAAGTATTACCATCTCCAGTTGTTGCATTAAATCCAGTTTCATAACCAATAAATGTATTTTGTACTCCAGTTGTATTGTCTGAGCCAGCATTATATCCTAAAGCGGTATTACCATCACCAGAAGTCAAAGCATCTAAAGTGTAGTTACCTACTGCTACGTTGTATTCACCACCAGCTATTGCACCACCTAAAGCTGCTCGACCAACTCCTACATTGTTTGTTTCAGTATCGTGTCCGTCACCAGCAGCTTGTCCAACAAATACAACACTATTTCCTGTGGTTAAAGACGCACCAGCATTTTGACCAATTATTACAGAACTGTGTCCTTCTGTCATTGCTTCAGCAGCGTCTGCACCTATTATTACATTTGAAGAACCTGTTGTAATTGCTGTTCCAGCTTCATAACCAATAGCCACATTACTATCAGCAGACGTCAAAGCATCTAAAGTAAAGTTACCGACAGCAACATTATATTCTCCACCAGCTATTGAACCTGACATTGCTGTATGACCAATAGCCAAGTTGTTTGCTTCAGTATCAGGAATTTGTAATGCGTTTCTTCCTATTGCTATATTTGCATCAGTAGTAGTTGTTTGAGCTAATGCGTCTTGACCAACAGCTATATTATTAGCACCCGAAGTAATATCTTTACCAGCATTAGTTCCTACGCAAACATTTCCATCACCATCTGCAATAGCCTCACCAGCATTATATCCAACTAAAGTATTACTACCACCAGTAGTAATTGCAGTACCGGCTCCGTAACCAACAGCAGTACAATTGTCAGCAGAAGTCAAAGCATCGAGTGCGTAGTTACCAATGGCTACATTATATTCTCCACCTGCTACAGAACCACCTAGTGCGGCTTTACCAATTGCTAAGTTATTACCCTCAGTATCAGCAGCATCAATAGCTTGATAACCTATAGCAATATTATCTGCTCCAGTAGTAATTCCAAGTCCAGCGTGATTACCAAGTGCTGTGTTATTACTAGCGGTAGTAACAGCTCCTAAAGCAGCTCTACCAAATGCTGTGTTACTTGAACCCTCAGTAAGTGCATTTAAACCACCTGAACCTCCAGCAGTATTATCAGAACCCGTAGTAAGATATTCTAATGATTGATTTCCTATTCCTGTGTTATTACTACCTGTGGTTATTGCACTACCAGAAATGTAACCGATAGCAGTATTAAAATCACCAGAAGTCAAAGCATCTAAAGTATAATTTCCAACGGCTACGTTGTATTCTCCGCCAGCAACCGATCCACCCAATGCACCTTCACCTATTGCAAGGTTATCGTTTTCAGTGTCAGCAGCATCATACGCTTCAGCACCTATTGCTATTATTCTTACACCTGAAGTATTAGATTTTGCAGTTTCTTTACCAATAGCTATGTTACCAGTGCCCGTGGTGTTTCTTAAAGTTTGATAACCAACAGCTACGTTGTTGCCACCACTATTACAATTTTCTAAAGCCTGTTTACCTACGGCCACGTTTTGGCTACCAGAAGTAGTGTCTAATAATGTTTCAGTTCCCACGGCAACATTACCAGCACCACTTGTAAGATTTTTTAATGCTCTTCTACCAAATGCTTCATTTTCAGAACCAGTAACAGTTCCAGCCCCCATGGCCTCATTACCAACAGATGTGTTAGATGTGCCAGAAGTTAAACCACCACCAGCACTATATCCCAAAGCTGTGTTGTTATCTCCCGTTGTTATTGCATCAAGTGCCGTTAGTCCGTAAGCAGTATTATTAGCCGCTGTATCATCTGTACCTGATACATCGTGAGTATAAATAGAATTATTAGTTGTATCACTAAAAAA
>TARA_R100001443_G_scaffold68498_2_pt1 | contig 19967 bp, 2 predicted proteins | sample TARA_R100001443 | Tara Oceans TARA_R100001443 (sample SAMEA2622142) | marine metagenome | biome: marine biome (ENVO:00000447); feature: deep chlorophyll maximum layer (ENVO:xxxxxxxx); material: "saline water (ENVO:00002010), including plankton (ENVO:xxxxxxxx)" | depth 50 m
ATTGAGGGTAATAATATAGCAAGATTGACCTATGCTGGTCAGTTGGTTAATAATAATGGTGGTGCATTGACCAACAACATCACAACAATGTTTGTTGATCAGCAGAGTTTTGGTGGTGCTGATATTGAGGATGTGGAGTCAATCAAGAAGTTCTCCACCCAGATCTATGCCTCACAGAATCGTGCTGTTACAGCAGTTGATTATGAGACAATGATTCCTAAGATTTATCCAGAGGCAGAATCAGTTTCTGCATTTGGTGGTGAGGAATTAACACCACCCAAGTATGGTAGGGTGATGATTGCTGTAAAACCAATCAATGGTGTATTCCTATCATCAGCAATAAAGGAGGATGTATCCAGACAGTTAAAGAAATATTCTGTTGCTGGTATCATCCCAGAGATTGTGGACCTGAAATACCTGTTTATTGAGACCAATTCATTTGTTTACTATAATGAGAATAAGGCACCAGGATCTGCTGCTGTAGTTGGTCTTGTTAGGAATAATATTAATCAGTATTCTGGTTCAACAGAGTTGAATAAGTTTGGTGCAAGATTTAAATATAGTAAGTATCAGAATGTGATTGATAATAGTCATCAATCAATCACATCAAACATAACCACTGTGACAATGCGCAGGGATCTTAATTGTGTATTGAATACCTTTGCTGAGTATGAGATTTGTTTTGGTAATAGGTTCTATGTTAAGAATCATGGCCATGGAACACATGGTGGTGAGATTGGATTCAATATCAAGTCCTCTGGATTCAAGGTAGCAGGAATATCTGAAACCCTATATCTTGGTGACACACCTGATTCAACATTGAAGAAGGGTTCATTATTCCTCTTTAAATTGAATTCTGATACTGAGTTTGTTATTGTAAGGAGAAATGTGGGATCAATTGATTATGTCAAGGGTGAACTGATGATTTCACCAATAAACATTATTTCTACTGTAGTAAATAGAGGTGAACCACTGATTGAGATATCTGCTGTCCCATACTCAAATGATGTTATTGGAAAGCAAGACCTATATCTTCAACTTGATCAATCCAGGGTATCAATTAATGCTGTAAGTGATGAGATTGCCTCTGGTGATGATATATCTGGTAGTAACTATATTGTTTCCTCTTCCTACTCTAATGGGGTTCTTGTAAGGGGTAAACCAGTATTAGCAGCACCAACACCACAAACATCAGCAACAACAGATACCTTGTCACAATCAACAACTGGAACACAACCAGTGGTTTCTACACAACAAACAGTGACTGTTACAACTGGTATGAATGGGTCCACAAGTACAACAACATATTCTTACTAAGAAATGGCGGTAGATAGAGTACAGATACAGGATGTCATAGCATCCCAGATCCCAGCATATATTAGGGATGACTTTCCACTACTGGTTAGTTTCTTACAAGAATATTATATCTCTCAAGAGGTACAGGGTGGTACTCTTGATCTGATTGAAAACCTTGATCAATATGTCAAGGTTGATGAACTTGCTGCCATTAAAACAGAGAGTAGGTTAGGTGCTGACTTAGGAATTATTGGCAATACCATCACGCTTAGTGCTGATACCAACTTTACATATGAGTTTCCTGAGACTAATGGTATCATTCAGATTGATGATGAGATAATTAAGTACGGAAATAAGACTGCTACCACCTTTGAGAACTGTAAGAGGGGATTTAGTGGTGTAACTGAGTACACTAATACCCTTATCCCTGATAAACAGGTATTCAAGACATCACTGGCAGCAGCACACAAGAAGGGTGCTGTTGTAAAGAATTTGAACGTCCTGTTCTTACAGGAGTTCTTTAATAAGTTAAAGACACAGATTGCACCTGGTTTTGAGAGTAGAACCCTTGCCACTGGTCTTGATCAGAGAAACTTTGTAAAGGGATCAGATAGTTTCTATAAGGCAAAAGGAACTGATGAATCATTCAAGATCCTTTTCAAAGCAATTTATGGTGTTGATGTAGAAATACTAAAACCCAACAATCAACTGATTAGACCCTCTGATGCTGAATACAAGGTCAGTCAGGATTATGTTGTTGAGGCATATGTTGGTGATCCCTTAGAGGTTGTAAATCGTACCATCTATCAGGATTCAACTAATGCGAGGGGAACTTGCACAAAAGTTGAGAAGATAAATGCAGAGGGTGATTTCTATCAAATGTCAATTGATACTGGGTATCAAAGGGACATTGATGTAGATGGAACAATCCGTGGCAAGTTTGAACCTAACTCAAAAACAAAACTTCTGAATACAGTAGCTATTGGTGCTACCTTCCTTGATGTTGATTCAACCATTGATTTTCCCACATCAGGTCAGTTATCAGTTGATGATTCATCTGGAAATGAGAATATCCTTTCCTACACTGACAAGAACCTTACACAATTTCTTGGTGTTACCACAACCACTAATAGTTTTGATAAGGCCATTGATGTAAGAAAATATGACTATACTTATGCTAACACAGGTGTTGGTACTGAAAGTCAGATTAGATTCAGACTGCTCTCAACTCTGAAAGAGGTTGAGTATGTTGATAAGAACTTTGGTCTTAGTAAGGGTGATAGGATTAGTCTAAAAACCCTTGGTGTTGATGATTCTAAGAATGATTGGTTCTATAATATTAAATTTAAGTTAGAAGTATCAGACATCACACTTGTCAATAGTTCTAACAACATCTATCAGATTGATTGCCTTGAGAATCATCATCTAAAAACTGGATATAAACTTGTCCTTACCAACAAGGATTCTTCCACTAATTTTAATTGTGAAGTAACATCCATTGTTTCAAGTAAATCAATAAATGTTGAGTTGGGTAATACAATCCCAGCATCAACATTATCACAGAGTTTCTCTATTGAGAATCAATTATTGAAAGGTAATTCAACAAAACTTTCTATTAGAAATTACAATGCTAATGTTCAAAATGTTTATCTCAAGGAAGATAAGTATCTCTTAGCATCTGATAGTATTCCAAATTATGATGATGAGATAAGATGTGATGATAAAATAATTTCTTTTACAGGTGCAGCAAACTTTGATATCATTACACTGTCATCCAGTGGAGATCATGGTTTCTTCAGTGGTGATGCTGTTTATTATAGTGCTAACACAGTAACAACCATCACTGAATCTGGAGATGGTGGTCCTGATATTGTTGATACAAAATTAAGTAAGTTCACTAATGTAGAAGAGGGTGTATATTTTATTCAAAGGATAGATGCCTTCAGTATCAGATTGGCAATGAGTAGGGCAGATTTACTGAATAAAAAATACATTACTCCTGCTGGATCTGTTACTAATAACAAATTCACATACTACCCATTCTATGAAAAGAATCTGATAGGACAGAAGATTTTTAGGGAGATTGATGAACCAACACAGGAAGCAGGGACTTTCACAACAAAACCTGGAAAAACTGGTGTTCTGATTAATGGTGTAGAAATTGATAATTACAAATCATCTGATGTCATCTTCTATGGTGGAATTGACTCATTTGATGTATCAAGTGGTGGTAATGATTATGATGTGATCAATCCACCTTTGCTTGAAATTACTGATGGTTTTGGAAGTGGAGCATCTGGCACCATAAGTGTAGAGGGTTCCCTGTCAGAACTGAATATTATTAATCCTGGATTTGATTACATTGATACTCCAACTGTCAAAATCACTGGTGGTAATCCAACAACTCATGCTCAGGCATTCATAAACTTAATCAAGACTGATCATGTAATACCATTCCAAGCAGGTATTGCACTTAATAATATTGATGGTGGTGTTGATATTACAAATGACATTATTGGATTTACAACATTCCACAACCTGAGAAACATTGAACAGGTACAATACATCTCAAAGAGAAATCCTGTTGTTGGTTTGACCACTGACGCAGTGTATTTTTCAAAGGTTGTTGATGGTACAAAAATTAAACTCTTTGGTAGTTTTGATGAAGCTGATGCTGGTATTAACACTATTAGTTTAAATGGTCTGGGAAATGGATTGCAATCAATTGCTACAATTGAAAAGAAAAAGATAATCAGTTCCATCAATATTGCAAATCCTGGATCTGGTTATAAAAATCAGGAAAGGGCAATCATCTCTGCTGGTATAAGCACAGCATTGGATATTTTTACCATTAAGAACCATGGATACAATACTAATGATATAATCTGCTATGAGGAGAAGACCACACCAGTTGGTGGTATTAGCACCAATACAGATTACTTTGTTGGTAAGATTGATGATAATAATTTCAAACTTTATGAGGTGGGAACTGGATCTGTTGATAGAAGATATTACATTGATAATAACATTGTACTTGATATTACTGGTCAGGGTGATGGTTGTTTTAATTACAAACCAATCACTGTCACCATTGAAGGAAGGGTTGGTCTGGACACCAATTTTGGACAGGAATTCAATGCCACTGTTCAACCACTTTTCAGGGGTCAGATCAGTGCTGCTGATGTAAGTACATCTGGTGTTGGTTATGGATCATCAGAGATCTTTAACTTTGATAGAAAACCAACCACAATCCTTAAGAGTGGATCTGGTGGTCAGTTGACACCAATTATTGAGAATGGAACCATCAAACAGGTTATTGTAAACAATGGTGGTAGTGGTTATAATTCACCCCCACATCTTACTACAACTCTTGGTTCATATTGTAAACTTACACCAATTACTGAGAATGGTGTAATCAAATCTGTAATTGTTGTTTCAGGTGGAATAAATTACAGGTCTGATTCACAGATCATCATTGAACCCTCAGGTGCTGAGGGTAGTGTATCTGCTAATATTAATCAATGGACAATTAACAAGTTTGAGCAGAAGTTAAGCAAACTGACTGATGATGACTGCATTGTTGCTGAGGGATCAATTAGCAATAGTCTTCAACTTGCTCATCTCTATGCTCCAAGAAATCTAAGAACAGTAGTATATGGTAGAAAATCAAATGGTGAAATTCAATATCAACATCCTGATTTAAAAAAATTAAATGGACAGGAAGTAAGATCTAAGTATCACTCTCCAATTATTGGTTGGGCATATGATGGTTGCCCAATCTATGGACCATATGGATATGATAGACAAGATGGTGGTGGTGTAAGGAGGATGATCTCTGGTTATGAGGCATCTGCAAAATCTGATAGACCCCCACTTAACACATATCCTCTTGGTTTCTTTGTGGAGGATTATGAATACTTGGGAACTGGTGATCTTAACAGAAGTAATGGTAGATTCTGTGTAACACCTGATTATCCTGATGGAACATATTGCTATTTTTCTACCATCAATGACATTACAGAAAGTGGTGGTCCATTTAAGAATCTTAAAAAACCAATTTTCCCATACCTGATTGGTGATAGTTTCCAACATAAACCTAATACATTTAACTTCAAAAAATTATCCAATCATGTTGATTATGACCTGGTTGAAAATAATTGGAGAAGAATTACAACTCCTTACAAGATTAACACACCCTTTGGTGGTTATGATTATATCTTCAATTCAAATAAAGAGAGAGAACAGGTAATTGAAGTAACAGGTGTATCACAAGGAAGTGTTAATACGGTTGGTATCTTTACTGGTGGTGATAATTATAAAGTTAATGATAGGATTGAATTCAAGGGTGATACATTTGGTAAGGCAGCAAGGGGTGTTGTTGATACCCTGAAAGGAAGACAGGTTAATAATGTTGACATTGATACTACTTTATTCACAAATATTGAATTTATCAATGTTGGTAGATCTGACAGGTTTGTTGGAATTATGACACAACCTCACAACATTATTAATAATACAATGTTGAGAATTGGTGGTCTGTCACAATACTTTGATGGTTTTGATGGCAATTACAATGTTGGTATCAATAGTGGTTCATATGTCCTTCTTGAAAATATTGATGTTGTAGCAAACACTGGTATTGTTACATTCTTAACTGTTGGTGGTGCTTTCCAATATCCTTTCATAAGACCAAATGATATTATTACAATTGAATCTGAGAGGTTAAAAGTTCTCAATAGTGATCCTCTCAACAATAGAATCAGGGTTATAAGAACACAGGATTCAACTCCTGGTTTTGCTCATACTGGCAATCTTCCCCTATTCCAGGATTCCAGACAGTTCAATATTAATGTTGGAACTTTAAAAACTACTAAACTGCTGAGATCAAATACTGAATTTTACTTTGAACCAAGTGAGTCAGTTGGTATTGGCACTTCAACCACTGATGGCATTGTGGGTGCTGGTATCACACTAAACTTTAAGAATCCTGGTGCTGGTATCACTAACATTTTTGCACCTGAGCAGACCATTTATATTCCAGGTCACAATCTAAAAATAAATGATGTTTTAACATACACACCAAATGGTGACACAATTGAGGTGTGGAATGGAAAAACAGGAGTTGCTTATACAACCCTTGATTCATTTACCCAATTGTTTGTTGCTCCTGTTTCTGATGACTTTATTGGATTATCATCTAATAAGGTTGGTGTAGGATCAACTGGTGACATTGCTCAATATGTTGAGATTAATGATCCAACAGTTGGATTATTGTTCTTTACAGATTTAGGAACTGGTGTTTTCCATGGATTGAAAACTAATTTTGATGATATAATCACTGGTGAAGCAAGAAGAACAAAAGTAACTGTATCTACTGCAAGCACACATGGTTTGTTTGTCAATGATAAGATCAAATTTAATTTGAATCCAAAAAATGAGGAAACCATCTCAGTTAAGTATAACAACTTCAATAGAAGAATAGTATTCAACCCACAGGGTTTCACAGCATCTGATGTTGATATTGTATCAAATGCTATTGGTGTGGCAACTAATACATTTAAAACTGGTGATAAAGTAATTCACCAATCTAGCTCACCATCTGGTGGATTGGTAGATGAAAAAATGTATTATGTCTATGTTGATACAGAAACTTCAATCAAACTTGTTGATGAAAAGTTTGAATTGAATAAAATCTCTCCAAACTTCATTGACATTACATCTGCTGGTATTGGAACATTATCTAAGATCAATCCAAGTATAGATGCTGTAACAAATCTTAAATTTGATTTATCTGATCCATCACTGGCATTTGTTTCAAACTCTATTCAGTATCCAGCATTTAAAATGGAGATCTTTACAGATTCTCTGTTTGTGAATCAATATCTAACAACAGATGGAGATCAAGATTTCAATGTCAAGACTTCAGGTGTAGTTGGTGTTGATGGTGAATTAACACTTGAAATAAAAGATATTCCTCCTTCTCTCTATTATAAGTTTAGTAATCAAAATGAGTCATTTGTTACAGAAGAAAAGAAACTTGTAATTGATGAAAATGTGTTCTCCTATAACACAATTTACAAATCATTGTCTGTTCTTGATGGTGCTTATAGTTTGGTGGGAATTGGATCTACAACATTTGTATTTGATCTTGATAATTCATCTGCTATTGTTTCATATGATAGAACTACTGCTGATGCTGATTATACAACAACATCAGTAAATGCACAGGGTCCTATTGAGCATGTAAACCTTGTTGACAACAACTATGGATATACAAAAATTCCTGGTGTCTCTTCAATTAAGACTGTATTAGGAACAGGGGCAATCATTTATGCAGAATCAGAATCAATTGGTCAAATTAGAAATCAGAAATTTGCATCTAACAATATTGGATGGAATTATCCAACTGATAAAACCCTGAAACCAACTGCAAATCTTCCTGAGATTGTTGAGATAAATCCCCTTGCCTCTTTTGATAGGATTGGAATTTCATCATCTGGTATTGATTATTTGGTTGCACCACAACTTATTGTGAGGGATGGTTTTACTGATGAGATTGTTGATTGTGTCATCTCCTATGAGTTGGGTGATCCAGAGGTAACTATTACCACTAATACCAGAGGGATGTATCCTGTCACTCCAAGAATTATTGCAGTTAATAATTCAAATGGTTTTGAGATTGGATCAATCAATGTGACTGGTAAGACTGTAAGGTTGAATCTTACAAATCAATTCAACAGTGATGATGAGTATCCATTTGCAATTGGTGGAACTGTTTATGTTGAGAATGTTAATATTGGTGTTGGCACAACTGGAAGGGGTTACAATTCAAGTCAATACAGTAATAACCTGTTTGATGTTGTTGGTGTAAATACAAATCCTGGTGGATCTGGTGCCTATGTTGAATACACCTTGAAGGATTATCTGACTTCTACTGAAATACCTGGTAATGTTATTTCACTTAATTCTGCATCAGTTGTTCCTGGTAATTATCTTCCAATATTTGAAACCACACTTGCTTCTAACGATTTCCTTGATGATGAGATTGTTACTTGGGATGGTAAAACAGGAAGGGTGGATAGTTATAACAAGGATACTGGCATTTTGAAGGTCAAGTCACAGTTTGACATGCCCATTGGTACAATCATTGTAGGTGATGCCTCAAGAACAAGAGGACAGGTGGTAAGAAGATGGGACTTCAAGGGTGATATTACAACTGGTGCTGGAACAACCATTAATTATGGTTGGCAGAGAGAAACTGGTATGCTTAATGATTCACTTCAAAGGTTACCTGATAATGATTACTACCAGAGATTCTCTTATTCACTGAAATCACCCATTTCTCTAACCACTTGGGATAATACTGTTGGTGCTTTAAATCACACAGCAGGATTTAAGAAGTTCTCTGATTTGCAAGTAGAAAGCACTTCAAATACTAAACTCACACCAGCAGTAAATGATACTGAAATGTCATTTATTGTAGATTGTATTGGTGAGGGTAATATTCATTGTTGGAATGATGTTGATAAAGCAAGGGAGAATATTTTCACTGTAAATGGCAACAGAGCATCAGATAATGTTTTCTTTGATAACATAATCCTAACAGATTACTTTGAGTCACAGGGAAATAGGGTTCTGAGTGTTGATGATGTAAGTGTTGAATTCAATAGTAATGAGAGATCTGAGGCTTTTGCAAACGTATCAACATTTGATCCAACAGTTAAATTTGTAAAGAGTCTTTTCCTTGTTCAGGATACAACATTTACTGATGAAAGACAATTCCAGGTATCAACTGCTGTTGTTGATGATGAATTGGCATACATGACCAGTTATGCCAAGTTACACACACATCCAGATCTGGGATTCTTTGATATTACAGCAGGTACAGGTGAATTTGATTTTGAGTTCCATCCAGTCAAATTTACAGTTAATAATTACTTTGTTTCATCCTTTGCCTTTGCCATTGGTCCTGAGTTGGTAGGTGCTGGTACATCATCATTTGGTGATATCATTGAATTTGAAACCCAGGAGGTCAATGTACCAACTGGCACTATCACTAACATTGTTTCTGTGGGAACCAGTTATAGATCAATGAAGGTTCTAAACCTTCTTACCCATGGTGATGATCATCATTTTGCTGAACTGAATATCATTCATAATGATACTGATTGTTCAATTGTTGAATATAACAATATTGATGAAACTAACTCTTCATTGTATCTTGGTGGTATTGGAACCTACAGTGCTGAGATAAGTGGTGTCAATGTAGTTCTCAAATTCCATCCAAGTGCAGGGATTGCAGCAACATCATATAGTCAGGTTGTCTCTGCTGTTAGGGGTACTTCATTCACTGGATTTACCTCAATGACCACTGCCAGGGTTGGTAGTGGATATACATCAATTGCCTCCTCTGGATCACCAACTGCTCATATTATAAGCAGTTATGACACAGCATCTGTTGATGAGAAGTATGCTGCTTCTTATCAGGTAATAACTGTTGAGGATACATCAAACAATCATCATGAAATATTTGAACTTGGTGTATTGAATGCACTTACCATACCAACTCAACAATATGTTGAATTTGCCAATGTTGCTACAAATGCTGGTCTTGGAACTGTTGGTGTTACAACATCTGGTAACTTTGTAAATGTTGTTTATACACCTAATCCAGGTATTGCTGTTGAAGTTAAGAACTTCTTTGTTGATCTAAGAGAAATTCAGCCATCTAATACCTTGTCACAAATTGATTACAATGATGGTCTCTTTAAGACACAAGTTGGTAACTATTTTGGTACAAAATCTGATATAAGAACAAATTTCAATCTGTTGCACAAAGGTGATCCAATCTTTACAAGACAGTTTAATGGTGTTACTGGTGTTAATACTGATGATAATGTAATTATATCTTCCAATCACTTCTTCCAGAGTGGTGAGGCAGTCAAGTACACAGTTACTGGCACTGATCAAAGAATAGAGATTGTTTCAACAGATTTTGGTGGAAGTGTTGGTTCAACAACCCTGTTGCCCACAGATCTTTTTGTAAGTAAGGTCAATGATTTTAAAATTGGATTCTGCACCTCTGCTGCTGATGCTTTACAGGTTAATCCTAATAGAATTGTGTTCTCTGGTGTAGGTGTTGGAAATTCACATTTCATTACTGCCACTAAACAGAATACTAAAATGCTTGTTTCTGTTGATAACATGATTCAGGCACCTCTTACAAGAACTGGAATTACTGCATCTCTCACTAATGGTATTGTATTTGACACTGACTTCAAAACAAGTGGAATTACTACAATTTCAGCAAATGACATCATTAAGATAGATGATGAATTTATGAGGGTTACCAGCTCTACTGGAACTGGTACAACTATTTTTGTTGAGAGACCCATCCTTGGTTCTACAATTGCCCCTCACTCAGGGGGAGCAACTATTGAGAAGTTTGTTGGTAATTTCAACATCAGTGGTAATACAATTAATTTTGTAAGTGCTCCATTTGGAAATGTTCCACTTTCAACAACCACAGCAGCACCTGATGAAAGGGATTATACTGACATTTCTACCAAATCTACATTTAGTGGAAGAGTATTCACCAAGAGAGGTGCAACAGGTGGAACTGTTGAGACATATAATGATAACTTTGTCTTTGATGATGTATCTGAACAGTTCACAGGTATTACAAGTGAATTTATTCTGAAGAACAATGGGGCAGATGTAACTGGTATTACATCAAATACAATTGTTCTTGTCAATAATATATTCCAATCACCACAGGGTGTTCAGGTTCTTGAGGAAGGAGAATACCAGAACTTTGAAAGTGCTGGTGTAACAACTGCTCAATTTACTGGAAGTAATATTGGCACTGCTACTGGTTATGATCAAAACCTTGGCAATCTTCCTATTGGTGGAATGATTGTTTCAGTTGGTTCCTCAGAAGGATCTGGATATCAACCCCTTGTTGGTGCTGGTGGTACTGCTGTTGTCTCACTCACTGGATCTATTCAATCAGTCAGTATTGGAAACAGTGGTTCTGGTTATAGGACTGGTGTTGTTACTGCTTACAATGTGGGTGTACAGACATATGATGGTGTTATTCCTGTTCTCACCCATGTTGGTGAGGCAGTTGTGACTAATGGTAATATTACAAGCATTAACATAACAAATCCTGGATCTGGATATACAACTACTAATCCTCCAATTGTTGTTATTGATCAACCACTGAGTTATAAAGGTATCCCTCTTGAATACTCATCAAGTTCCACAACAGGTGTTGGTCAAAGTGCTACTGTTGATATAAAGGTTGGTCAGGGTTCAAATGTAATTGAATTTGAAATTAATAACTTTGGTTTTGGATTTGGAAAAAATGAAATACTGACTGTTCCCACTGGTGGCACTACAGGTATTCCTCTTGATTCCTCAATTTCATTTAATGAATTCCAAATCACTATTCAAGATATTTACAGTGATTCATTTAATGCTTTCTCACCAGGTGAGTTCCAAGTTCTTGACAGAATTGATGATAATTTTAATGGAATCAATAGAGTATTCCCACTCACATTACAAGGTGAACCAGTTTCAATTGTGGCAGCAAGAGATTCAAATATTGAAGTTAATCAAACAATCTTGGTGTTTATCAATGATATTCTTCAAGTACCTGGTGTATCCTACACATTTGAGGGTGGAAGTCTGATCACATTCAATGAAGCACCTAAGGGTCCAGGATCAGGTATTCCAGAGGGTGATACATCAAGAATCCTATTTTACAAGGGTGCTGGTGCAACTGATGTTGTTTTCAGAGATGTTCTTGAAACTATTAAGATTGGTGACTCTGTTGAACTATCTGCTGATGTTGAAAATGATCAAACACCCAATCTTAATCAGAATGAGAGAGTAATCACTGGTATCACAACAGTTGATGCATCTAAAACCAACTTCTATGATGGTCCTGGTTTAGCAATTGATAAGACCATCAACAGACCAGTGAAATGGTGTAAGCAGACCATTGATAGAAAAATTAATGGTAAATTTGTTGGTAAGGATAGGGTCAAGTATGAACCTAATATCTTCCCAACCTCATTCCTTACATCATCAGTAGGCATTGGTTCAACAGTTGCTTATGTTGATTCTGTAAGACCCTTGTTTGATGGCAATAATGAAACAAATGATAGGGCATTCCAAGACAATATTACTCTTACTTCACAAAATACAGTTGAAGGTGCTACAGCAACTGCCACAGTAAGCACAGCAGGAACTATCACTGCCCTTACTATTACAAATGCTGGTCAAGGATATGCTGCTGCTCCTGAGGTTTCAATTGCTGGAACCACCACAAGAGCAACTGGTATAGCAACAATTACTAATGGATCTGTTACCTCACTGACTGTAACTGATGGTGGTGCAGGTTATTCTGCTGCTCCACTTGTATTGATTGAGGAACCAAAATTAACTCATGAAACAATTAATGTCAATTCCTACACTGGTGATAGTGGAGTCATAGTTGGTCTTGGTAGCACTGGTAGTAGTTCCAACCCACAATTGTTCTTTGACACCTATATTCCAATCAATTCCATTATGAGAGATGCCTCTCTTGTAGGAACTGCTATCACAGTAAGCACCCTGTCTGCTGGTGACTATGTTGTAATTCAAAATACTCATGTATCAATAGGTAGTACATTTGCTTCACCTGTTTCTGTTGCTACAACATTCTTAGATTGTGTTTATCAGGTTGCCACAGCAACAACAGAGAGAGTTGAAGTTGTTCATGAAACCAATGTTGGTGTTGTGACATCAGTTAGAAGAATTGTTTGTAATGTTGACACATTTGGTCCAGGTATTGCTCACACTACAAGTTTTGATGAAGGAAGTTTTAGTTGGGGTAAGATTGAATTTGCTGAAAGAGTGAATCCACAAACTTTTGACTTCTATGGTCAGGATGGTGTAAGTGGTATATCCACATCTGCTCTTGTCAATAGAACTGAATCACTGAAATTTAAAAACTATATCTAATCCCCTATAAATAAACAAAAAAGTCCTAATAAAATGGCTGCGATTATAACTGATCAGCTTCGTATTTTGAATGCTAAGAACTTTGTGGCAGGAGTTCAATCCTCCTCAAATTCTTATTATACATTCATTGGTCTTCCCAATGCGACTGATTATTCATCTACTTGGGAGGCTTCTCCCCCATCCCCCAAAGATAGTTTAGATCAAACCAATGATTATTGGGACACAATGATTGCCTTGAAAAAGGTAAATTCTGGTGATGTGGCACAGGTTGTTACCAAGAATACTTGGTCTTCTGGCAACATCTATGATATGTGGAGAAATGATATTACAAGGGCAAACCCCTCACAACCATCTGGTTCATTTAACATCTATTCAGCAAATTTCTTTGTAATGAATAGTGATTTTAGAGTTTATATTTGTCTTTATAATAATGCCCTTCCAGAAAACAATTTTAAAGGAAGTCCCTCACTTGATGAACCAACATTTACTGATTTAGAACCCAGAGCAGCAGGTTCCAGTGGTGATGGATATATTTGGAAGTATCTCTATACTATCAAACCAAGTGATGCCATAAAATTTGATTCAACTAATTACATCCCAGTCCCAAATGATTGGGGCAATACAACTGATACAAGCACTGTAAAAGCTAATGCTGCTTCCAGTGGACAACTCAAAGTTATCACAATCAGAAACAGAGGTGCTGGATTGGGTAATGCCAATACCTACACTAATGTGTCAATTAAAGGTGATGGATCTGATGGTAAAGCAACTGTTGTCATTAATGCTGACAGTAAGGTTCAATCAGTTGTGGTTACTCAAGGTGGTTCAGGTTATACTTTTGGAACAATTGATCTTTCAGAGAAAGGTTTGACTGGTACAACAGCACCAGTTTTTAATGTGATTATTCCCCCACCAGGTGGTCATGGTCATGATATTTACACTGAGTTAGGAGCATTTAATGTTCTTACTTATGCAAGATATGATAATGATATTGATAATCCAGATTTTATCACTGGTAATCAATTTGCCAGGGTTGGACTTGTGGAGAATCCACAACAGTTTGGTTCAACCAGTCTTTTATCATCAGACAAGGCAGCAGCAACTTATGCCCTTAGGTTGACAGGAACAGGTTATAGTTCTGTTGTGTATAGTCCTGACTCTGAAATCACTCAAACAATTGGAGTTGGGTCAACTGCTGTTGGTAGAGTTGTTTCATATGACCAGACAACAGGAGTATTGAAATATTGGCAGGATAGGACGAATGTAGGTTTTAACTCTGATGGAACACAAAATGTAAGTCCAGAATATGGTTTCAATAACATACTATTTGATGGAGATGCTAAGACTAACACAGGAGGAGGTGTAGACATTATTGGTGGGTCTGCCACTTTACAGATCAGCACTTCATTTACAGGTATAAGCACTGTAATAAATAGTAAGACATATAATCTGGGTCAGGAATTTACAATGGGAGTTGCGAATCCTGAGTCCAAAAAATATTCTGGCAATATCATATATGTTGACAATAGACCACCAGTAACAAGGTCTACAACCCAGAAAGAAGACGTCAAAATCATTTTGCAATTCTAAGAAATCATGCCACAGGAAACTAATCTCAATGTTGCTCCTTATTTTGATGATTTTGACGCAACTAAAAATTTTAATAAGGTACTGTTCAAACCTGCCTACCCAATTCAGGCAAGAGAGTTAAACAATATACAATCTATCCTACAAGGGCAGATTGAAGCAATGGGTGATAACCTTTTTAAAGAGGGTAGTGTTGTCATTCCTGGAAATTCATCATACAAATCAAAATTCCAAAGCATTCAGATTCAACCTGAGTTCTTGGGTGTTCCTGTAAATCTTTATCTCAGTGATCTTATTGGAAAAAAGATCACAGGAAGAACATCTGGTGTTTCAGCAAGAGTAGTAACATTTATTACTAATCAAGAGTCTGAATTGGGTAACTATACCCTTTATCTGAACTATGAAGATTCAAGTAGTGATGGAAATTCAAGTGAAACTTTCTTTGATGATGAGATTCTTACATCAGAAAGTGCATTAGCATTTGGAAGTTCATTTATTGCTGCTGGTGAGGGTTTTGCCAATACAGTTACTTCTGGTTCTGCCTCTACTGGAACTGCATTTATCCAAAGTCCAGGTATTTTCTACCTGAGAGGAAATTTTGTCACTGTTGATAGTCAAATTCTGATTCTTGATCAATATCTGACCAATTCTAGTTATAGAATAGGTTTCCAAATTGAAGAAAAGATTGTTACAGCAGATGATGATAGGTCACTGTATGATAATGCCAGTGGTTTTAATAATTTTACAGCACCAGGTGCTGATAGGCTTAAAATTACTGCCACATTAGCAAAGAAACCAGTTGGTGACTTTGACACTCAGGGATTTGTGCAAATTGCTGAGGTCTTCAATGGTAAACTGAAGAATGCTATCAATAATCAGACCAAGTATAATGTACTTGGTAATGAATTAGCAAAAAGAACATTTGAAGAATCTGGTCACTACTATATTACTGAGATGCAGACTAAACTCAAAGAGAGTTTAAACAATCTGGAGGGTAATAGGGGTGTTTATACAACTGGTCAGACAACTCAAAGTGGTAATGTTCCCTCAGATGACTTGATGATTGTTCAAGTATCTCCTGGTAGAGCATATGTAAGGGGTTATGAAGCTGAAATTAAATCACCCCAATTTATTGATGTTCCAAAACCAAGAACAACAAGATCAGTTGGTAATACTGGTGTAAGTTTTGATTTTGCACCCACATTAGCAGTCAATAATGTAACTGGTAGTGCTCCTATTGGATTTAACACTACTAATACCCTTTCTCTAAGGGATCAAAGGGTTGGAGAAAATAAATTCACTGCTGATGGAGCAGAAATTGGTCAAGCAAGGATTTATGATTTTGCCCTGGAACAGGGTGCCTATGATGTTGCTAATTCAGCGTTAAACACCTGGGATCTTTCCTTATTTGATATTGAACTAAAAGAAGAAATAACCCTAAACATTGATGCTACACTTGTTAAGTCAACATTAGTTGAGGGTCAGGAAAGTGGTGCAACTGGTTTTACTAAGTTTGCCACTACTGGTGCAGGTCACACCCTTATGAGTGTGCAGGGTGAATTTAGAAGAGGTGAGCAACTCATATTTAATGGTTATCCTACAATTAGTAGAACACTTGTTGATCATAAAAAATATTCTCTTGGTGATGTAAAATCAGTATTTGGTAATGTTGGCATCTCAAAAACATTTTCTGCTGACATAAAACAACAGAAATCTTTCACTCTTGATAATGCAAAAATCTCTGCTGACAGTGCTGGTGTTTCAACAGTTACCTCAGCAGCACTATCAGGAAATTCATTTGTAGGTGTTGTCACAGCTGGTAATCTCATCACTTTTGAGAGACCTGGTAAACTTGATCCATCAATGGCAAGGATTGTCTCTGTTGGAGCAACTAGTTTTGCTATCTCTGGTGTTACAACCATCACTGGTGTGGTTGATGGTGAACTCCCAACAGCAAACTTTGATGTAAATGATCTGAGGATTGTAACTACAAAACTTCAAACAACCTCAAACAGTGGCAACATTGCTGGAAATGATACCCTGTTTAGTGTCCTTCCACATAATAATGTAAGAAGTGTAGATACACTCAATTCAGTATCCAGTTTTAGAATTACAAGAGAAGTAACAATCAGCACTAATGGTGATATTGGAACTATTCCTGTTGATGATGTATTGACTCAGACCTGGGCATCATTTGACCCAGAAAGATATTCACTTCAGAGTGATGATGGTGTAACACAAAATCTTACTGCTGACAAGTTCACATTTAACTCTGATAGAACAACTCTCAATATTCAAGGATTGAGTCACAGTAATGATGGTAAAGCAATTCTGATTGGTGAGGTTATTCAGAACAAAATTACCTCTAAAATTAAGAGAAAGAATATTGTTAAGGCTATAATTGTTGACAAATCAAATGATCCAGCATCAGGTACTGATGCTGTTGGTTTAGCAGGTACAACATTGAATGATGGTCTTACATATGGATCATTCCCATTTGGAACAAGGGTGCAGGATGAAATTATCTCACTGAATGTTCCTGATGTTTACAGGGTTCATGCAGTATTTGAATCAGTTGATGTAAATCAACCACTACCTCCAATGATGACCTGTTCTAATATGACAGGTCCAAATGCTAACACAACTGATGTTGTGATTGGTGATACAATTACTGGTAATCTGTCACAGGCAAAGGCAATCATTCTTGAAAAACCAGGCACAACTCAAATTAAATTTGCTTACCTGAACAATAAAGTTTTCAGGGACAATGAAATCATTATCTTTGCCAAATCAGGAGTACAAGCAAATGTATCTGATCTAACAGTTGGTTCTCCTAATATCACAAAGAATTATAGTTTTGATAATGGTCAAAGAAAGACAATATATGATCTGTCAAGAATTGTTAGACATAGTGGTGTAGCAACACCATCTAAGAAACTTCTTGTTTACTATGGAAATCTGGATTATGATCCAAATGATACTGGAGATTTTACAACAGCAGCTTCTTACATTAATTGTGATTATGGTAATGATGTTCAATCTGTTAATGGATTTAGAAATTCTGACCTCATTGATGTTAGACCAAGGGTAAGTGATTATTCAGTGACTGCTGGTGCTGCATCTCCATTTGAATTTGATGGTAGAACTTTTAATAATGGAAATCATAGTTCTAAGCACATCATTTCAAGTGATCAGAATACTATCCTCAAGTATGATTATTACTTAGGAAGAGCAGACAGGGTTTATTTGACCAGGGATGGTGATATTCAAGTTACCCTTGGTGCTCCAGCAGATATTCCAGAACTGCCTGATGTTCTTCCAGGTTCTTTGAACATTGCAAATATTTACAGTCCACCATATCTGTTCTCTGTAAAAGATTCAAAGGTTAAGTTTATTCAGCATAAGAGATATCAGATGACTGATATCGCAAAACTTGATACCAGAATCAAGAACCTTGAATATTATACATCATTGAATATGCTTGAGCAGAATACTCTCAATACTTTTGTCTCTGATGTCAATGGTCTTAATAGATTTAAGTCTGGCATTTTCATTGACAACTTCTCATCATTCACACCTCAGGATGTTTCTATTGGTATTAGAAATAGTATTGATCCAAAGAACAAGGTTCTTAGACCTGCTCACTACTCAACAGCAGTTAATCTTCAAGTTGGTAATAGCACCATTGCTGGTATAGGGACTGAAACAGATGCTAACACTGACTCCAGGTTTGCTGCCCTTTCAGGACAGGGTGTAAGGAGAACTGGTGATGTTATCAGTCTAAACTACTCTGAGGTTGCTGAAATTACTCAACCTTATGGAACAAGAGTTGAGAATGTAACTCCCTTCCTGATTGATTTCTATGAGGGTTCTGTAAAACTTAATCCAACCACTGATGTTTGGGTAAGCACCAAAGAACCAGAGGTTAATGAAGGAGTTGGTGATGTTGTAATTGAGGGTAATTTTGAAAGTATTGCTCAGGCTCTGAATATAGAAACCCAAGATGGTGATGATGGACTTAGAACTGGTGTATCACCTGTTCTTTGGGACTCCTGGGAAACTACTGGAATCAATTTTGATCTAACTGGATCCACTCAGAATGAAACATTTGCTGCTGCAGCAGCTAGAACTGGTAGATCCACTGCTGATTTAGGTCTTAGTGGAAGAAATGCTCAACTATCAACTATCAATTCAACAACCATTGAAGGTTCAGTTACTATTGAGCAGAATAGAACTGGTACTCAACAAACCATTAATGAGGTATTAACTGAGGCTGCTTCTCTTGGATCCAGGGTTATTAGCAGAGCAATTGCTAATAAGATGAGGGAGAGAAATATTGAATTTACTGCCACAAGAATGAAACCAAATACAACAGTATTTGCTTTCTTTGATAACAGTCCTGTTACTTTGAGATGTACTCCCAAACTAACTCAAATCACAATGAACAGTGGCACTTTCATTGTTGGTGAAACTATCCAAGGGACACCAGTTGGTCAGTCAGATGTAACATTTACAGCAAGAGTTGCTCAGGCAAATCATAAGTATGGTGCTTATAACAATCCCACTGACTTCTATGATAGCAATCCATATCTTAGAGGCACAAATGTTGCTTCTACATACGGAACTGAATCCTCTATATTGAATATTGATACTGCAAGTCTTGCCTCAGAGGAAAATCCTGAGTTCTCTGGAAATATTGAGACTGGTATGATCCTCAGGGGTCAATCAAGTGGTGCTGAGGCAAGTGTTCAGGGCATCAATTTACAAACTGATAGGGTTGGTACTCTAATTGGTTCCTTCAATGTTCCTGGTCCTGAGGAAGAAGATTTTGCTGAGTTTAATACTGGAAGAAACGTATTTAAACTGTCAAGTAGTAGTGTTAATAACCTGATTCAAGGCACAACTACAACCTCTGCTCAAGAAATCTTCTTCTCACAGGGTGATATTGATACAACAGAAGAGGTTACCCTTTCACTTAGAAATGCCAGGGTAACCACTTCAGATGTGGATGCTGAGCAGCAAGAATTAGATTCTGATGTCAACTTTGATATTATCAATAGTAGAACACTTAGACC
>TARA_R100001443_G_scaffold267_3_pt1 | contig 19941 bp, 25 predicted proteins | sample TARA_R100001443 | Tara Oceans TARA_R100001443 (sample SAMEA2622142) | marine metagenome | biome: marine biome (ENVO:00000447); feature: deep chlorophyll maximum layer (ENVO:xxxxxxxx); material: "saline water (ENVO:00002010), including plankton (ENVO:xxxxxxxx)" | depth 50 m
ACACACATTCATAATCATTCTCTATACCCCAGAATTTCGTGGCAATATCTTGACACTCCTTAAGTACATCATCAATGTTAACTGAGTCATCAGTATAAAGGTGGGCATATCTTTCCTTTACAAGTCTTTCAATCTCAATGATATGATACTGCCCATTAAAGAATGTAATGTTTGCATCATGTCCACCAAATATACTAACTATGTTTCGCATTATTAATCAACTCAGTTATATAATCAGTTCTTAAATTGGAAAGTGATCCTTCTTTACCTACCAATCTTTTCTCAAGTTCAATATAAGTTTCTAAATCTATTCTCACATTACAATGTACTCTAAATCCAATACTTAATCTATCACACTCACTACCAACACAATGCCAAAGGTGTGGTGCTCTATCAGGTATATTAAATTGTCTTATTGTTATACCTTTATCATCATAATCAGTAATAATCTCATCATTTTCATAATCATAATATCTAAAGAATGATTTCTTATCTTCACTTGCCCAAGTAATATAAAATCTCTCACAAGGATCTCCACAATTAGTGTGCCATCCCATGTATCCAGTAGGAGGATAATAAAAATTACCACTCATATAAGTTTCACCTTTATACCTATCTTTTAAAAATAATCTAATTTTTTCAAGATCTTTACTATATCTTTCTCCTCCTGCCTCTACATCTCCCCCTATGCTAGTTAAATTTTTAGTATTATTTTTATCTAACGATATTTTTTTACTATAGAGTTTCATTAAGGAATCTCTATCTATCTCATCCCTCCATTCAGGAACCGTTACAACAGTTTTTTTAACATCATTCTGATAATAAAGATTTGATTTAATATCAGGAAAGTTCCTTTCGATTAAACGACAGAACTCTTTATTCACATCATCACTGAAGGGATTTCTAATGACTCTCATAATAAAAATTTAAATATTATCCAAGTTCTAATATAATTATAGCACCTCCTTGACCAGATTGCTGACCAACACTACATCCTGAATCATTTCCTGCCTGTCCAATACCACCTTTACCACCAGTACCAAATTTACCCCAGAAAGGTGCAGGAGTTGAAGTAGCAGTTCCCCCTGCAGCTCCGGGTAAATCACCAGATCCACCAGATCCACCAGATCCTGAACCAAAGTTAGTTCCTTGACCACCACCACCTCCACCTGCGGAAGAACCACCAAAACTAGTAGTTCCACCAGATCCACCACTAGCAGCATTATCATCACAACTACCACTTACATTAACTCCACCACCGCCACCAACAGAGAATGAAATATTAGTCGATCCACTTGTATTTTGTGTATGGAATTTAACACCACCAGATCCACCAGATCCACCTCTACCTTGAGAAGTTCCATCATCATCATCATCGAAGTAACGAGCACTTCCTCCTCCACCACCTCCACCAACCATAACTGCTACTACAGTTCGACAGAATGATTGAGTGGTATGTGTACCAGATCCTGATGTCCTAACAGTAATTCTACTGTTACCAGTCATGGCAGCTGTTATAAATCCAGAGCCATTTGTAAGTTGGTTTGTATTAGTTGGTATAGTGGGTAAATTCGTTAAATTATTGTAATTGATATTAACATCTGACGATCCATTAAAACTAGCACCTGCAATAGTTCTCGCAATAGCAAGTATGGATGCAGTTGCAGCATTACCTGTAATATCAGAAGAAATTGAACTTGGTAATCTAGCATCTGATAATGTTCCAGCATTAATCTTACTTGCGTTTAAATTAGGTATTCTTGCAGTTCCTAATGTGCCAGAGGTAATTTTACTTGCTGCTAGATTAGGTATCCTATCAGCACCTAATGTGCCAGAGGTAATTTTACTTGCTGCTAGATTAGGTATTCTTGCAGCATTTATTGTACCAGTAGCAATATTAGCTGCATCTATATTTGTTATATTTGAACCACCACCAGAAAAATTGGTTGCAGTTAAAACTCCGTTTGATGAATTAAATACAAGATTACTACCAGTCTTTGGTTGAAGATTACCTGTAGCAGCTGTTGCATACAATAGAAAACAAGATGTATCAGATGATTCATCAGCAACAGTTATTTGACTAGGAACACCTGCTGCTGAGTCATTATACGAAATAACACCAGTTCCACTATTGTAACTTAGATCACCACTAACACTAATTGATGAACGAGCACGAGCATCTGTGAAATATAAGTTAGAGGAACCCTCACTCAAACCATCTGTATCATGGTTATTCAAATTTGATGCTTGTGTCGCAGTTCCACTAAATATGTTTGCAATTAATGTATTTGAAGAAGGATTATATGTTAAGTTAGTATCAACTTTTATATTTTCATTACCAGATGATGAATCAACGAATGAAATGAAATGAGTAGCATTAGCATTAGTTGCAGTAACACCTACCTCTGATGCTGCACCAGCAGTAAGATCTCCAGTATTTACCCATGCAGTATCAGTTCCATCAGATGATAACACCTGACCTGACGTACCAAAACTACCAGAACCATCACGAAGTTCGCCATTTAATGTTAGATTACCTGTAATTACTGCTCCAGCAATATTCAATGACGATAAAGTATTTGTGCTTGGATTATATGATAAATCGCTATCAACTTTTATATTTTCATTACCAGATGATGAATCTACAAATGTTATAAAATGACCAGCATTAGCATTAGTTGCAGTAACACCTACCTCTGATGCTGCTCCAGCAGTGAGATCTCCAGTATTTACCCAGTTTGTATTGGTACCATCAGATGCTAATACCTGACCCGATGTTCCAAAGTCACCATCACCATCATATAATTTTCCACCTACTTCTAGCTCATTAAATACTGCACGACCTGAATGTGTTGCACCAGTTAAAGTTCCCTGTATTTGTGTATTTCCGTTAGCATCTTTTATTGTCGAAGCATCAATACCTGTTAATTGAGATCCATCACCAATAAATGTAGTTGCAGTTACTATACCAGCACCGATTTGAAAATCACAATGAAGAGTTCCGAGGACGTGAACATCATCGAATATGGAGTTTCCATTCTGATATAATCCTTGTTGATTAACTGGTAAAATCATTATCCGGGAAGACTACTATACCATTTGTTTGCACTAACATATGCACCTAAGAAAGATCCAAAGACATTACTATACATAATTTTATTTCTTAGTTTACATAAAGATCCTGCCTGTAAAAATATTTTACTACTCACAATTTTAACATCGTCAGTAGATCCATCTGCATAACCAATTCTAATTTTCGGTGCCTGTAAAACTAATTCATCATATGCCTCAATTGTAATTTGATTTCCACTTAAAGCTACATTACCATTTTCAGTATTTACACAACAATCACCATTCTTAACACGAAGTACAAAACCTTTCTCATTTGATTGTGATCTCACACCAGACTCAACCTGTAGTGTTTTATCAGCATAAAATCTTGCTAATCCACTACCCTCATGAAAACTTTGACTGTACTTTAACTTATCTTCAGTCTGGGATGCCATGATATATGCAGCAGGGCCGGGATTATGCATCTCGGTTGCACCTGTTTCAAAAAGGAGTTTTCCTCCAAATAATTCAAGTTGTTTTGATTCTTGTGACATAATTAATATCCATAACCTCCACCGCCACCTGATGGTGGTGAACTAGGAGGAGTTGGTGGTGGTGAACTAGTTGGTGCTGATGATGAGGATGTGCTTGTTTGGGTTGTTTCAGTTTCAGTCTCAGTTGATAATATTGTTGCATCCTCTTCTGATTCTACAATATCAGGTGTTGGAGTGGTGTCAACTGGTTCTTCAACATCAGTGATAATTGGTTTCAATATTGAGACTGGTTTAATAGTTTCCTCTGGATATGTTCCAACACACTGAATAACTTTGAATACTTGACGTACTCTATTTCCTCTAATATCAGTAATTGGAAGTGCAGGATCAATAATAACCTTACCATCCTCAATTATTTCAGGTGGAGTCTCAGGTACATCTGGATCAGGTTGTGCCTTGTTAGTTGATAATATAGGACGTATAACCGCACCATATCCAGTTTCAGAAATAACAGTTAAATCAGGAAACACATCATACGGCACCTGTTTAAGAATTGTAATGGCAATAATTCTACCATAATTAGGTGAATCTGGATTGGTATCAGTCTGAACTTCTATATCATCGTGTCCTGTGTCTATGATAGGTGTATCTATATAATCTTCACCGGGATCTTCAATTATTATATCATCAATATAAACTTCTGGGAACTGTCCATCTACACTTGTGGGATTTGCATCTACAGGATAATTTTCACCTTCACTTAACATAACTACGCTTGTTACCTGTCCAAAAGTAGGAGATTTTGAATTAGTATCGATAATTGCTCTTCCATAAGCACCATAACCTTGTCCACATTTATCATCAAATGATACTAATGGTGGTTCTGTAAAACCTCTTCCGGGATTTGTTATGTTTACACCTAAAATACTCGCAGTCTTTTTAAAACTTCCATAGATATCATCCTTATCAAACCTTGTTAAAAAATTACCTAGTATGACTTCACCAGTTACTCCATTTCCATCTCCACCAAATATATCTACCGTTGCTGGGCCACAGGCAAAACTATTTCCAGTGTCACAATTTCCTCCAGTGAAAGCACTTTCATGAGCACCACCACTATCTACAGGGGATCCAAATATCGACCACTTACCATATGCCTTTTCAAAACCAGATAAACCTGCTTCTGCTTTCTGTAAAAATGAATTGGTTGTAGCAGCAGCGTTCATTGCTCCATCTAGCAAAGACTTATGTTTACCAGAAGATAGATCCTTCTTAAGTAAACCATCAATAACATACTTGACAGAAGATGTTTGTTTTTTTGGTGGTTCACACTTAAATAATCCTCCAACCTTTTTCATAAAATCAATTCCACCCATGATCTTATCTTTAACGTTGAAGATGGAACCAATTGGGCCAAATGCTCCTTGAATTGGGCCAAGTAAAGGGGAAACAACCGAATCCATTGCATCAGCAATTTTATTCGTCAAAGCACCGACAAACTGTTGAGTTGCACAAGTTGGGGCAGTTAACATGTTTTTTGTCATTCCAGTTAACATGTCACTGATAACACCAGACATCGCTTGCCCAATCTTTGATGTCAAACACTCCATACCTTCAAAGAGTTTGCTGACAGGGCCAATTAAAGACGATTGGAAACTGGTTACTTTACCAAGAGCACCCTTCACTCCACTACTGAAGATTTTACTTGCCACTCCAGCTAGACCGCCTTGAACGTAACTCACAAGTCCTGTCTGTAGAGAATCAGATATCTGACCAATGAACGATTGTGAGAAGTTACCAACGGACTTTGTTAGTTTAGTGAGTTCTGTCGATAAGTCCATATTAAAGTTAGCAGATTTTGTTGCCATCTTGAAGTAGTTCTTCATAGATGCATCGACCTTTTCAAAAAATCTGTTTGAATTTGGATCAGGTAAAATTATTGTATCACCTGTAGTTAAAGAAACTGTTGCTACCTCCTGTTTAGCTATTTGTTTATACATCTCGACACGAGAAAATAATTTACCAGTGTCGATATTGGAGAAAGAATCTATGGCAGTATCAGATGTTGGGAAAACTCCACCAAGATCTGTAGGGAAATCAGATTTTAATTTACCAATAACATCCTCATATCCCACAGGGTTATCTTCAATCAACTGTTTAAAGACAGATGATTGATCTGATGTTAAGAATGGTGGACGTGCTGTTACCATAATACGTTTTCTCTGTTGCTATTTATAGAGTTACTAGAATATTTTAAATTCATCATCAGTAGCAGCTTCAGCAAACTCATCAGTTTCTCCTACTATAGCACTCTCACTATAGTTACCATTATTTGCCTTTACAAATGCTTTTTCTTCAGCGACTACCTCATCAATCTCAGCCTGACTCAAACCATCCATATCATATTGAGAATTTCCTGCTGGTTTTGGTCTTGCATTGATTTCTGCTTGATTAGTGGATTGACCCATATTCTGCAATTTTGCAGTAGGTGTTTCCTTTCCAGTTCCTGAACCAGTTGTGCTTTTCTCCTTAACTTTTGGTGTAGGAGTCTGATCAGTTTGATTAGTTTCATTCCTTTCAACCAATCCCGTTTTCAAAAATTTAGTAAATCCAGATAAGATATTAAATTTACCACCATTCCTTGCCGTTTTAGGTGCTCTACCTAACACACCTATTATAACAGGAAAGTTTTGATCAGGAGCCATGAAGAATCCAAATACCATATCATATTGAGTAATTCTTACTGATCTACCACGACCTCCTCCTCCACTACCATCGGTAACACCAAGCATGACCATTGCTGTATGACACTCACTATCATCAACATTATCATTATCGGAATATGTTCCCATAATCCTAACCTTATATCTAAAACCCCAACTCATACCTGATGCAGTGCTTTTTTGTTTATCAATTTTTACAACCTTTCCAATCCAAAATTCTAGACCTTTGCCAAAAAAACCTTCAAGTTTCATTGATTTTTCCTCCTCTTACCATATGTATCACGAGCGAGTGTCATTGATGTAAATGATCTTTTACTATCAAAATGATGACACAAGTGTAATATCAAATAATTTCCACTTTGCAACTCATCTTCAATACCCTGTTCTTTCTCTTCAGAGATAGTTTCTATTGATAGTTTTATGACATCTCCAGCATTTAACTTAAGATTACATGGAACCATAATATTCATAACCTGAGAATGTAGAAGATTGTATCTCATAGTAGAAGTTGCTTGCCACTCCCTTGGATCATTATTGGGAGTTATTCTCTGAACATCAAAACTACCAATATCCAAAATATGATGATTAGTTTTTGTAAAACCTTTCAACTTACCCTTTAATGGTGGTTCTCCACCAAGAGTTTTCTTTACACCATCCTTATCAATACTAAAAGTAAATTCAGTATATTCAAAGGTTCTTGGATCAAAAAATATGTTTCGATTTACATACGTTCCATTCTTCAAAGCTTTGGTTATATCCTGATCTTTGATTACCGTTGGTTCCATCAAAATTTTAAAATCATTATCAGCATTTTCTGGATTTGCTCTTAGTGCACCAGAATAAGTATATGTTTGTTTCGGTTCCTGCTCTAATAAAGTATCTATTGATTTAAAATTAAATTTCTCTTGCGTCTGAAAGAAAAAATATCCTGCATCACCTTTCGTCTTTACAGATCTTCTCATTAAATCTAATACTAAAGTTAATGCACCTTTACCCTTTCCAACAAAAGCATAATCGTTTTTTGTTGATTCAACATCTATTTTATCTTGAGATAGTCCCAACTTTTCAAGTAATATTTTAGTAACAGTATCACTTATTTTTCCACTGAACTTATCAAAAAGTGGAATCTCTGAATTTTTAATTTCTAATGGACTCACTAGATTTAACATGACAGCCTGTCTGTTTGACTCTCGACTTAAAACAGGTGCGTTATTTACTTTAAAAGGAACTCTTGTAAAATCTAATGTGCCTGAAGGATGAGCTATCTTTACCTTTACGTCTTCCAAACCAGTGATAGGCAATCCGTCTTTAATACTTGTAAGTTTATCTTTCTTATCAGGAGTGGATCCACCAGCATCAACGTATGTCAAATTTGCAGTGACAACAGGTGAGTATAGACTTTCATAATAGTTAAAGTTTATAGTTTTTCCTTCCAACGGAGCCTGTTTACCATCTTTAATAATGGTAATAAGCTCATATGTGGATGATAGCGATGCTCCTCTTGACATATATTATGGGGTTGATACTGGAACTACTTTTTCAACGATCTGTCTTTGCTTGATAATAATGGTTTTGCCATTACCATTAATTGAAGTTAGATTATCTGTATTATTTAACGCCTCTAAATTTTTCTTTTTAGTATTAAAATCAATTATTTTCATAGTTTCTCTTGGATCTAAGTATAAAGTTCCAGCCTTTTTATCAATCTTCCTTGCTGCATCTATTTTCGCTTCCGTTGCTTTGTATGCATCACTATTATTAAGAATAGGATAAAGAACTTCATCTGGCATAGATACAAGTCTCCCTTTATCCTCAACACGCTCTATAACATCAATAATATTAGCATTTTCATAACCCTTTACCTTATTAATCTCACCCATCAATTGCTTCTGATGTTTTAATAAATCTTCAGTTGCGATAGAACCCATCAATTCAGTTAAAGTTTCTTCATTTTTGATAACCTTACCATCTTTTTCCATGTAAGTGGATGTATATGTGTCCTTACCGTAGATATATTGTTCTGGCATAACTTGACCCATTCTATATCCTTCTGTTCCAAAATGAGACGAATCAAATACTTTCTTACTATCTACCTTTTTATTTTTTACAGTTTTATCTACTGAAGAATCATCTTTATTTTCTTTGTTTTCGTTGTCGTCTTTAGCATCTTTATTGATAGTTGCTTGATCTTCAGACTCCGAACTCGTTTTACCTACAGTGTCATCACTACTAGAAGATTCTAATTTAGAAGTTTGATCTCTTAAAGATTTACTTTGATCATCAATACTTGTCTTTTCTTTTTGTAAGACTTTATCATTTTCTGTAATTTTATCAGCAGAACCTTGTGCGTTTAATATTTCCCCATCTGCAGCTGCTTTTTGCTCTTCATATCCATCACTTTCAGGAGAAAACCCTGTTAAGAAGTTGACAACCTTTCCAATCGCATTTCCAACAGTGATGAAAAATGGTTTGACCTTTCCAATAATATTTTTAACCACCTCAATTATTCTAGGTAATTCTTTTATTATTAAAGCACCCACCAAGGCAGCAGCAACTCCCATCATTTTACTAAAGATGTCACCACCCTTTTTAGCAACAGGAGATTTACTTGGTTTTAACTTATTCTTCTTTTCATTTTCACGTTCTTCTTTTCTACGATCTCTCTCTTCTATAAGTTTTTCAGTAAAAGCTCTAGTTTGTTTTCTCTTCTTATCAAGACCGCTTAATCCTTTTTTCAACTGAGATTTTAAAGTTCTTGAACTTATCTTAGTTGATTTCTTTCCAGCAGTTTTTGCACCTTTTACAGATGTCTTTCCAGCAACTTTTGCACCTTTTATAGATGCTTTTGCTACACCCTTCGTTGCTACAGCAGTTGCTTTTACTCCAGCTTTAGCCGCTACTACAGCAGCTTTTCCTGCTACTGCTCCAATCTTTCCTACTACTGCTGCAATTGCTGGTAATGGCATTATTCTATACTAAGTAGTTCTGGAACTAATGACATATATCCATTAAATGGATTTATTGGATTAACAGCATCAATTGATGTTGCAGGGGTAGATCCCACTTTTATAGCAGGTATATCTGCAGTAATTGGAGGTAGTTCCTGATTAATAATTTGCACTCCTCCACCACCACTAGACATATCTTTCAATATATCTTGCGTTGTTTGTGCTCTCTTAATTGAAGTTGGAGTTCTAAAATCAACTATCTCAGGGCCATCCTCACCTACTATTGATCTTCCCATCGTATCACCACCTATTTTTCTTGAGATGAGAGATTCACTACTCATTTTATCTCCAAATTCCTTTGCAGTTTCCTTATCAGATTCATTTTGAAGTCTTATAGTTTCTGCTTTAAAATTATCTAATGCTATACGTTTTTCCTTACCTTTAGGCATTGCCTGTATTGCTGCATATTCATCACTACCCAATCTTTCAGTTCTTATTGCTTTTTTTCTTTCTTTAGATGCTTTATTTCTATCTTTAGTTACATCTTTAATTCTTTGATCTTCTGCATTAAACTTATCAACTGCTTCCTTCTCGGTTTCAGTTAAATTTTCATATTTAACAAATGTCTTCTTACCATCTCTCATTACGTCAAATCCTTTTCTACCAAATTTATTTCTTGTTCGCTTGATCCCTGCAGCATCTAACGCTGCTCTATTTGCTTGTCTTGCTTCTGCTGCTTCTTTACCACCTCTTAACCATCTGAATATAGCCTTTGCTCCCATAATAATACCAACAATCGCACCTATTGCCAATGCAACTTTTGCAAGAACAACTGCTATACCAGCAACTGCAGCAATAACACTACCAATAGTTCCAGCAATCGCAACTAATGGTGCAGCAAGAGCAATAACTGCAATTGCTCCAAGTCCACCCATGACCCACTTCCAATGTTTTTGTATGAATCCGAATACTTTGTTTATGGTTTCATAGTTAGCAGGATCACCCAAATACTTAAACGCAGCATTAGCAAGAATACCAGCACCTATTGCCATCACAGCACTCTTCAATTTTTGAAGTATACCACTAAAAGGATTTACAAACTTTTTAGTTTTATCTCCAATTGCTTTTCCAGTGTCCTTAGTATCTTTTGACTCAAGTTCCGACTCTGCCTCTTCCTGTGCTTCCTTTGCTTTCTGTTTTGCTAATTCCTCTTTTTCTTTTTGCTTTGCATCTTTACGATCATCAAGATCTTTTTGGAATGATTTAGATATTTCCTGAACTACATTTGTTAATTTTACAAATTCAACTCTGTCTTTCTGATGATTCTCTCTATGAAGTCTATTAATATCAATTAACTTAGATATCTTAATCGTATTTGTTTGTACTCTCTCTGCTAAATCTGATGTTTGTGCTTGTGCTTGTGGTTGTAATCCCTGATCAGGTAGTGGTAGTAATTTGGATGGATTAACTTTAGCTATAGAACTTTTAGATGATGGCACCATAGAACCACCTTTTCCTGTGGTCGCAAGACCTCCTCCACCACCATTGTTAAGAAAAACACTCTTTAGGTTGGTTACATTAATTTTAGGTTTATTGGCTCTAGTATCACCGGGTAATACTACTTCTGGATTAATTGCCACTTTGTTGTGCCTTTAAATTTTCTTCCTCTATATGCTGTCTCAACAGAGTTACATAAACATCCCTTTCCCAAGGCATCATATTTTCAATCTCTGTTAATGAGTATTTATGGTGTTGGATAAGAGCAAAGTTAAGTTTATAGTATGACTCAAGATTCTGGTGAGCCATACCTAACTGAAAAAACTTGCTAGTCCCTCAAGTACAACATTAGATTCAACTCCTGTATTAGGATTTTTTACTTTAAGTTGATGACTAAGTTTAGGCATCGTAGAGAAAAACTTCTCAACATCCTTAAACTGTTTAGTATTCAATTGTTCAATAAACTCAACTAATTCTTCTCTAGTACAATCATTCGCATCCCAACTTTCCTCTTTATCATATACCATGTCTATGCATGTAGATAATAGATTAAGAGATTCACTTACATTAACAAGATCACCTTCCTCATAATCAAAATTACTTTCTATGAATTGTTCTAATGAAGGATACTTTAGTTTCATAGAATATTGATCATTGATTTTCACAATATTACTATGTCCTTTTGTTTTCTTAACTTTAATATCATCAATGTTAATAGCAGTTTCAATTGAAGTCTTACCATCATCAGGACAAGTAATATTCACCTCTACAGTCTCACCAACTGATTTTGATCTAACATTAAGAAAGAGATATTCAATATCAAAGGTTGGAAGTTTAGTAATATCAAGATTTTTAGTAATTATACATTCAGAAAGTATTTCTACAATAGCATCGGAAATTTGTTTTTGATCTCCAGACTCCATTGCAAGAACTAATATTTTTTCTTCGCGAACAAGAAATGGTCGATATTTGATTTTCTTATTATTTGAAGGAAGTGTCAACTCATAAGTTGGCGTGTTAATCTTGGGTAATGGCATAATATGTTATTCAGTAATTATATTTATAGGGGTATTATACACCTTTTAGGCTATGTTGTCCAGCGTTCCACTTCGTGTCTGAGGTCGATTTGAATTATATCTCTCAGTAGGACTAGAACTATCATTAAAGAAATTATCAAATATAGATGATAAGATACTTGGTTGTCTTCTTTTACGATTTACTATATATCGATCATAATTGAAACTAACGGATACCTTCAACAAATCTGCATTACCATATGTAACAGGGATTGGTGAGATTGCTTTTGGGAACGCATTAATAAACTGATAACTCAAAGTGCGATCCACATTCTTCTCAAACTTTGAAATGTACATGGATGATACCTTATAAGTATCTGGATATTGCATCCTACGATAGAAAGGTTTTTGTAAATCACCAACTTCATTCTCTGCACCACTAGTTATATAATCCATCCAACCTTCAAAGATGCGAAGTAGAGTATAATTATTATCAATGTAGAAAGAAAAATCAATATCAGTATACAATCTTGAATGTGCAAATTCCTGTGGAACTCCCATAAAATTATCTTTAACTTCAGCAGTTGCTAATACACTTGCTGGTAATGAAGCATCAAAACATAATATTCCAGCTTGACGAGATATAAAATCATCCGCGTTAAGTATACCTAAATTATTTCTCAAATAATTAACAACACTTGTATTGAATCCTGCAAAGTGAACTTGATATTGGTTATTCAGTGACAAATTACCAAATTTCACCTTGGCATCATTCATTGTAATCTTTTGTACTAATGACACACTAAATACCTTTATGACTATTTTATGTATTTATGTCATATAAAGGAAGGTATTCACCTTCACACCCCAAAAAGTATAAAGGTAATCCAACTAATATCATATATCGTTCCTTATGGGAAAGAAAATTCATGGTATATTGTGATATGAATAAGAATATTCTTGAGTGGGGAAGTGAAGAAATTGCTATACCGTATCGTTCACCAGTTGATAATAGAATCCATAGATACTTTCCAGATTTCTATGTCAAACTGAAAGAAAATACAGGTAATATTAAAAAGTATATTATTGAAGTAAAACCTAAGAAGCAAACACAACCACCATCACGTCCAAAAAGACAAACAAAAGGTTATCTTCGTGAGGCATATGAATATGCTCGAAACCAAGCTAAATGGAAAGCAGCAGTGGATTATTGTAAGGATAGACTTTATACATTCAAGGTGATGACAGAAGATGAACTAGGAATCAAATGAGTCGTATTGCTCCAGCATTAGATGAACTAATCGGGATTGAAGATCCTGATGATTTGATGGTGGAAATCATGGATCTATTGAATGAAAGTGGTAGACCTGAAGTTGGTAACTTCTGCTTATTTGTATACAATCCTAAAACTCCGGGAATAAGATATGATCAAAATCCTTTGGTTGCAGTAACAGGTGTATTCTCTTGGGGATTTACTGGTGTTAACTTTCATTGGGGTGAATCACGAAAATATACCTTTAATGAAGTGGTTGGTAGTGTGTACACAGTAACAGCAGAAGAGATAAAAGATCTTCAAGCATTACCCTTTGGAAAATTTCGTCTAAATAGTTAAAAAATAAGGTCGATATGGCAGGGTTATTAAGATATCCATTAGAAGCACTAACACAAACTACTGACTATCTACAAATTGGTATTGTTGAATATCAAAGTGTCAAAGATAGAGGAAGTGGTAGTTTTGTTGGTTCACCCGGAAGTCGTAGGATAGGTGGAAATACTCCTATAGGAACGAGAAATAAAGATAAAAAGATGCATGAGACCATCATATTACAGATGCCATCTAATATTCAAGATGGTAATGGTGTTGATTATGGTGAGAGTGAAATGAACACCCTACAAGGTGCGGCTGCAGGAGCAGTAGGAAGTGTGGTTGAAGGTAGTGGTGATGCGTTAAAAAAATTATTACAGAAAGATAAAACAGGTGCAGATGGAGCAATAAAAGGTATTGGTAAAGATCTCAAAGATCAATTTAAAGGAACTGATGTAGAAGGGTTAATGGGTGCAGGTGCAAAATTTGCAACAGCAAGTGCAACTGCAGCAACACTTGGTCTTGTTGGTGGAAACGTATCAGTTAATCAATTACTTGCTAGACAATCAGGACAAGTATTCAACCCTAATATGGAGTTATTATTTAACGGCCCTACATTAAGGAGTTTCAATTTTGGTTTCAAAATGACACCTCGTAGTTCTGAGGAAGCAAGAGAAGTTAAAAAAATTATAAGAGCATTTAAATCAAATATGGCTCCTAAGACAAAGGGTGGTGGAAGTCTAGGTGGATCAGGTATATTCCTTAAAACTCCAAATGTTTTTGAAATAAGATATCGAAAAGGTAGTAGAGATCACCCATTTCTACATAAATTTAAGCAATGTTTCTTGACAGATATATCTGTTAATTATACAGCAGAAGGTGTGTATGCAACTTACGATGATGCTACACCAATATCTTTGCAGATGGATCTAACATTCAAAGAATTAGAACCAATATATGATGTTGATTATGATGATAACGATGGCTCAGTAGGATTCTAAAATGTCATATTTTCGCGAACTTCCAAATATAAGATATCCATCTTTTCTCAAAGAAAAGAACTCTTCTTTAGATTTTATAGAAGTTAAAAACTTCTTTCGTCGCACAAAAGTAAGAGGAGACTTACAAAACGTATTTACGGTGTTTGATAAGTATGAGATACCAGAGGGATTTAGACCAGACAATGTAGCAGAGAAACTTTACGGATCTGCAGAACTTGATTGGGTTGTGATAACAACCGCAGGTATTGTTAATGTCCGTGATGAATGGCCTTTGAATAGTTCTGAGATATATGATTTCTCACTAAACAAATATGGAGATGATTTAAATTCAACAAAATATTTTGAAACAAAAGAAATTCGTGATAGTGAAGGTCACTTAGTACTTCCAAAAGGAAAGAGAGTTAATTCAGATTTTTCAATAACATATTATGATAATGTCATAGGAACAAACGTAACTCCAATCTCATCAAAGACTCGTACAGGTGTGAGTAACTATATTCATGAAACTAGATTGAATGAAGAAAAGAGAAATATATTTGTTCTTAAGCCCGGTTATCTACAGACATTCTTGAATGATTTTAGAGACATTATGATATATGGTAAGTCATCACAATTCATAGATGATACAACAATTCAGACGGAAAATCTAAACATATCCATGCCATAAAAAAAGGGGTCTTGCGACCCCTTTTTCTTTAGTCTTCAGCTAGTTTCTGAAAATACGATAACGTATCATCATCTTCTATTTCACTTGAACTGGATGCTACTGATGCAACTGTGTCTTGTTTTTGAACAGGTGCTTCGTACTCCTCTTCTTGGACTTCTTCATCTTGAGCAACTGGTCTTGCACCCCTCTTACCTAGAACATACTCAAGACGTGTCTTAAGTGCGTCATAAGATTTAAATTGGTCTGCAGCACTAAACTCTTCAAGAGAATTTTGCTTTTTCCAGATTGCTTCCATAGCATCATCGTCATCTAATAGAGGACTTTGTGATGCAAACTCAGAACTGTCGTAGTTTCTATAACCAGCAACATTCTTTGCTTTCAACTTAAAGTTGGCACCCTGCCAGAAATCGAATGGATCGATTGCTTCCTCATCCTCGAACTCAGGTTGCATTGCTGCGGTGAGTTTATCAAAGATCTTCTTACCAAATTTGTATAAGAATGTTTTTCCTTCGTTCTCAGGATTTGTAGGATCTTTTACAACGTAGATGTTTGCAATGTAAGTTAACTTACGCTTTTGCTTTCTAGCAAGTTCTTTGCCAGCATCTGTTCCGTTGTTCCACAATTGGGAATTGTACTCTGATACAGGATCTTTTTGACCTAGAGTAGTCAATGAGTTTTCAATGTACCATCCACCGGGGCCTTGGAAGGCATGGGAATACAATTTTACAAAGGGAAGATCTTCTTTGTCTGGTGCAGGTAGAAAGCGAATAACAGCATAACCGTTACCACTCTTGTCTACTTCTAGTTTCCAGAAACGGTCATCACCTGATGCACCGTTGTTGTTCATCTTCTCGACTTCTTTAACTAACTTAGCAGTTAGTGAGCCTAGTTTTGATTGCTTCTTTAAATCAGCAAACGACATTTGGATTACCTCGGATTTAGTTAGATTTCGTTGGATTGGATTTATTATAACAAATTAAGGACTATCGGTCAATATCAAGTCTTAGGGTTTGTATCGTTTTATTGACACTATCCCAAAAAAGATTCATATCCATATCTGGGGAAAACCCCAACATTTGAACAGAGGATCGTAAATTTTTTAAAATTTTCTTTGCCTCTGGATCTTCAGATAGGGCAAGTCTTGTATACATGACCTTCTGTTTTTCCATTAACTCGGTTAGCCACTCAACGTGTTGCAATTTGTCATCACGGGACATAGATGGGTATTTCATCGTTGCGCCAAAGATTCTCTGTTGCAATTCATTGATGTAGTTTAGTTCTTCTTGAACTAATTCAGAATCGAAAAAATCACTCATTGACTATCTCTCGTAAAACTTTTTTATATTGAAACACATTAATATTTATGAAAGGATCATACTTTTTAATCTTAAGACTTACGGTTTCCCATACTGGATCTGTAAGTTTAGAATCAAACTTTTTACAGAAGTCAAAGACCTTTTCGAGTATGACCAAAATTTCAAGATCAATGAAACCACCCAGATATTGTTTTAAAATAACTGGATGACCATTGCAACAATCAAACAACTCATCTAGTTCATATTCATCAAACAGTTGTGTAATCTGTTCTTTAAAAATGTAACCAAGACTTTGTTGTTTTCTTGACCACTCTGAATAATTACGTTCACCAGAATTAATAATTTCACCTATCCATAGACTTTGTGGATTATCTGTCTCCACAAAGTTTGAAACAAGAAAATCTACAATCTCCCTGTCTGGATATTTTCTCGAAGTTTTTTCAAACCAGTACTTGTCCTTCCTTTTATTGAAGGCAGCAATTTTGGCTCTTGACCTTCCTCCATATTTAAAGTAATCATATCTCGGATTTGAGAAATGATTCTTTATCGAAAGATATGTTTGATAGGTCTCAAAAGGTGTCACTTTCATCAAAATCCTCATCATCTGGAGTTTCTTCACTATCAAGTTCAGTAATAGAATCAACTGGAACTTCTGCTCCACCAATTCTATACCAATGTTGAGGTATTCCAATACTATCGGGTCTTACACCTAGATATTCAAGATCTGGCATATGGTTTTCCCGGAGTATTGCTTGTAACCTCCAATGAATCAATTCTGCTTTTTTCATTACAAAGGTAGTCTAGCACGAGTAGTTTTTTTCATAAAATTGAGACGGGTTGCGTCCCACTTCAATCTCTCTTTTAGAGATTTGGAAATGAGTTTCGTTACTGATTCTATCTCAAGATTGTTGATTTCGCAATAGTAACAGATGGCATCAATGTAATTGAATTCCTCTTCTGCAACTATTTTTTCGATTTCAAGGGCAAACTTTTGTGGAGTCAGAAACTTCTTCTCAATGGCCTTCTCTAGTTCTTTATTAGGTTCCATAGAGTTCCAATTTATCTTGAACAAACTTCCTAATATACTTTCCGAGAAGTTTGATGTACTTTGACTTGTCATATTCTTCATAAACAACACACTCTCCATTTTCACAGGACATGATAATTACTAATTTTTTAACAGATATACCAGTTAGTTCATAGAGCATACAACCATATGCCATTGCTTGGACAAAGTAATGCTCGATCCACTCTCTGGGTTTTGGTTTTGCTGATGTTTTAAAATCAATGATGGACAATTCACCTTCATATTCAGCAATACAGTCAACAGTTCCGGCAATACCTAATTGTTTACTGTAAAGTGACCCCTCTAATGAGTGAATGTTGTTTATATTTCTGAGTTTGGATTTTGATATTTTAAATAAAAACTCAGAAATAGGTAGTCCTTCAGGAAGTTCCTTATTTAAAAGAAAGTTTTCCGTCAGTTCATGATATGACGTTCCACGAGTAGTAGCAGCCTTTGTGATGCGATCTGCTTGCTCATTACCAACTTTTTTCCTCCAGTTTACAAAAATCTCTTTATTAAAGTGACTTGTAACTGAAGTAATTGAAACTAGTTTCAATAATTCATCATCATCTGGAACAGAATAATAACGAACTCCATCAACGGTTTCCCTAGAGAGTTTAGGGAGATCAATATCTACATGATTAAACATTACATTCCTAGTTGCATTTTGGCAATGAGATACTCTTTGACAAGTCCTGACCTAATTATATCATCAATACCAAATTCAATAATATCAAATGATGGCATAGTTCGGACTATCTTCATGAAATCAACGATTCCATTTCGTTCGTTGGTTTTTTGTAAATCAGTTTGAGTAGCATCACCACAAAAACAAATTTTACTGTTTTCACCAACTCTTGTTATTATACTATCAAGTTCGTGAAAATTCAAGTTTTGGAATTCATCAACTAAAACAATACAATTATCAAGTGTTGTTCCTCTTAAAAAAGAGGTGCTCCAAAACTTAATCGTGTCTTGTGATTTAAGATTTCCATATAACATTTCAAAGTCTGCATCAGATGGCATCTGAAACATATACTTCACCATATTCTTATATGGAATCTGATAGATATCAGCTTTATCTTCATGATCTCCGGGAAGAAAACCAATCTCCCTACAAGCAACTAATGATCTTACAAGGTAAATCCTCTCATATGGTGTTGATTCATCCATCACATCACATAATGCATTATATAAAGTAATGAAAGTCTTACCAGTTCCAGCTGCACCATATGCGATTACATGCTTATCCTTATAAGATTCAAATAATCTTTTTTGATTATCTGTAAGTGGTTCTATATCAATTAAATATTCACCATTTACAGGTCTTTTTCTTTTTAATTGTTTAGTCGTCAAACCAACCCCAATCGGTTGATCAGACGTTCTCTTTTTACGTGGCATTAGAGTTTTTGTACTAAATTTGGATCTGACCTTCTACTTTTTGGTATCGACCTTCTTGATTTTTCCAAAACTTCATTCCATCCCGGATTTTTCTTTCTAAGTTTATCTTTCCATTCCCCAACCTCTCCAACACCGGGAAGTGTAGATGGATCAGAATAATCTCTCTTCCAATCAGGATTATCATCGCACCACTTGTCCCAATCATGGACACTCATTGATACCTCTTTTTGTTCACCAGTTTTGGTGTTAACAACAGGATAATTTGCCATAGTATTAAGTTAGATAAAATTATTTAGACCCACTCCAGAGCCTCTGAAACGATAGGAAACTGCTCAATAAATACGGTGCGACATGCTTCTGCAATGTCCATATGTTCTTTCTGTGTTCCATGTGCAGAACGTAAGTTTATATAATGTATCCATGAACGGCAAGATCCTGTCATATAGATTCTTGTAGGAGTGCAAAGTGGCAATACCATTCTAGCACATTCTTTTGCAACACCAGACTCTAGCATTTGAGTATATAATGCTTGTGCAGAATGAAATAAAGTTCTCATCTGTAATTCTAATTTCTGAACAGTAAAATCATCCAAATCATCAATGCTATTTTGACGATTTTTTGTATCTTGTCTTCTAAGTTCTGGTAAAGGTATATCAGTAGATATTAGATTTGTATCAGCATATCTTTGTGAAAACTCTTGGAATGTGAAACTACGATGTCTAAGTATCTGAGCAGCAATAGCTCTAGTTGTTTCAATTTCAAGAGTTAATGAAGATTGTTCAAATACAGACCAATGATTATGCTTAATACAATAACGAAGTAATCCTGAGAAATTTTCATTATCCTGATTCTTGGGATTTGAAACTCTGGCAATATATGCCATAGTTTTTTCTGCATCAGGAGTAACGCTTACTAGTTTTACAGTCATTTGAATCCTTTTTTAATTGTCTTGTTTAGATTATTAACTTCTTCTTCAACAACTCTGAGTTGTTTTTTCATATCTTTGATTTGCTCATCTGTGTAGAGATGGTCTTGAGCAATTAACCTTTTAAGTAGTCTTACGAGTCTTTTAGCTCTTGAAGTTTCTATCGAAAGTGCCATTAAAGGTCATCGTAGTTTATTTAGTAAAGTGGGAGGTTGGGTTTCTGTATTACCAACAAGAGACGGGCATTACTA
>TARA_R100001443_G_scaffold10317_1_pt1 | contig 19906 bp, 47 predicted proteins | sample TARA_R100001443 | Tara Oceans TARA_R100001443 (sample SAMEA2622142) | marine metagenome | biome: marine biome (ENVO:00000447); feature: deep chlorophyll maximum layer (ENVO:xxxxxxxx); material: "saline water (ENVO:00002010), including plankton (ENVO:xxxxxxxx)" | depth 50 m
ACAGCATCTATATTCTCACTGTAAGGTACAGTCTTACCTTCTGTTCCGTCATGTTTACCATACTCTTTTAAAAAGTTTTTGTAGTCCTCTACCTCTAGAAGATTATGGTAATGTATGTTAGGTGCTTGAGGTAAAGAATAGTTTGCCAGATCTATATTATAATAGTAGCAATGGAAGTCTATATCTTTTTCCCAATTATCTCTGAACTCATTAAGTAATGTGATGGTACTCTGTTGTAGAAGAGTCTCATCAAAAACTGTTACGATATTATATTTCATCTATTGAATCTTTCTTTGATCTAAATAAAGCTATATTACTGTAGTCTGCATTCCATTCAGCAGCATACTCTCCATCCTTTGCTCTTATACACTTCCACTCTTTAAACCAAGGGCCACCTGTTGTGAAGTGTACGTTCTTTGCTTCTATATCCTCTGGTGAATGACCATCCAGCCAATTCCATTCTTCATGTATAGAACCAATAAGACTGTCTCTGTTAGGCAACCATTTAAACTGGTGTAGATAAGAACCACTCTGACTGTTGACAACCATAGGAGTAAGCTCTTTATTTAATTCATGTCCACAGTTAAACAACATAAGGCTTGACCAATTCTTTCTAGGATAGGTACATTGTTTCTGATTATCCATCTTGTATTCAGCAGTAGGTTCATACTTATGCTTAACACAATAGAGGGGTAGGTCAGGATCATCATACTCTTTAAACAATTCTGTTATGTCTGTTCTTGGAAACATATCACAATCCATATACAAAGCCCATCCATCCCAAAGCATTAGGGCCGGTATAAGAAAACGACTAAAGCTAAACTGTGTAGAAAAAGGACGTTGATCTTTTGTATCAATCATCTGTCCATTAATCATTTGATAGGGTCTATACAATAAACCAGCACGTTCTAACTTTTCTTTATCAAGGAAAGTTATATCCATAGTCTCTGGTGTATCTCTTCTTAAGAGGTGATCAAGTACTATAGCAGCTACTCTCTCTTTAGGATCATACCCTATAAATATCTTATATATTCTTTCTCTTTTTTTCATTAGTATCTCCTATAAAAAGGGAGGACACATACCATGCCCTCCCAATCTCTTACGTAAATTCAATAAGCCTTGGCATCTTATCTTCTGGAATATTTCGTTTTAGCTTGATGATGACCATCCCATTTGTAAACGATGCTTCCGTAACTTCTATATTCTCAGCAAGATCAAATGTTTTTGTAAATGCCCTACTTGCTATGCCTTTATGTAAAATGTTCTCCTCTTCTTCTTTAGCAGAATTGTTTCCACTAATGGTTAATCTCTGTTCTTCTTGAACAACTTTAACTTCATCTTCTGTAAAGCCAGCTAAAGCTAACTCAAGTCTGAACTCCGTATCTGAGACTTCAATAAGATTATGTGGGGGATACTTGTCTTGACTAGTACTGTCAGATTGTCTATCCATTATTCTAGCCAGTAACCTGTCATAACCTATAGCCCTCTTATGGAAGTCTTCCAATGAGGGGGGAAGTCTGAACGACCAATTACCTTCGAGTCTTACATTCATAGTTTTCTCCTTTTCAGCAAGATATTATGGAACCCACCATTGGCATTCCATACATATATTATACTACACTTTGTGGTTTTTGTCAAGTCTTTTTTTTAAACTCCACAAGTTCCACCAGCATTACTGATCTCACATATGTCATGAGCCTGTATATTATCTTCAAATTCTTCACCTAATTTTTCACTAGCTTCTGAGTAAGCAACCCTTGTTAGAGGCTGACCACCCCTACATCCATCTGGATAGCAGGTAAATCCTCTTAGTCTATGAGCATACTTAGCTAGAGTCTGGGCAAAGTCTTCTACCTTATCCTCGTTATTATCCTCAGTATCCCATGAAGGTAGATTGATTGTAGAGGAGATAGACATATCAACATACTCTTGTACGTTGGCTTGAAAGTTTAGTCTTCTCTCATAGTCGGTAGCTAGATCAAGAGCAGAGTCAATGCTGTCAGGTTTAACACCATAAAGCTCTATCATTTCTTGAGCAGCACTATCAACAACATACTGGTAGTGCCACCTCTTGTTCTTGAGATACCTACGTTTGTAGGCTACAGCAAAGATAGGCTCAACACCAGTTGAAGTACCAGCAAGAATACCTATCGTACCTGTAGGTGCTACAGCCCTAACAGCAACAGGCACAGATATGTTTAGTTGATTAGCAAAGCTACGAGCTACCTTATCACTCTCAGCTTCATACACTTTAAACCATCTATGAAGTTCTGATGTAGTCTCATACCTATGACCACGTTGTATCAACCACTCATGTAGCCCCATCAAACCTAAACCTAAACGTCTATTTGTATCTCGAACTTGATACACCTTTTCGTAGGGGAGACTTGCTCGAAGGGTTCCACACAGTAGAAATTGTGTGGCAAGTTGGACAACTTCCTGCAACTGGTTAAGGTCATCAATACGAGCAAAGTTAAGACTACCAAGATTACATACGTCAGAGTCATCCTCACTGGTGACTTCAGTACAGGCATTCCTGAGTGTTTCGTTTTCTTTCTCAAAGAAGTTGAACGAGAACCCCGGTTCAGCAGTTCTAAGAGCCTGACGTACATTAGTCCTAAAGACATCTCCTATCTCTCCTTTCTCCCAATAGTTTAACAACCATTCGGTATCGTAGTTTACAGATATGTTTGTCATATCTAGTGGTGCAGGGAAGTTAAAATCATCCTGCTTAATATCAAATAAAGTTTTACCTGTATTACCAACAGGCATATCAAACCAGTTCTTAGCTTTAAGAAACTTATCTACATCATCGTGTTGCCAATTAAGAGAAGCATAGATAGCAGACCTACGACTACCACCTTGCATAACCTTCTGTCCTATAGAGTTAATCATTTGCATCTTAGGTATCGGGCCACTGGATATACCACCAGTACCCTTGAGGGTTTGTCCTTCAGGTCTATAGACAGAATAATCTATACCAATACCACCACCTGTCATAAGGCAGGACTCAGACTTCCAAGATAGATCAGCCCAATCCTCTCTAGTATCTTCTTCTGCTTTAAGTAGATAGCAGTTGTTAAAAAATTTCTTCTCTCTACCTGCATAGTAAAGGTAACGACCACCGGGAATAAATCTAAGATTAGATATATGATCTATCAGAGCTTCCTTATCATCCTTAGATAACTTATCCTGACATACATCTTCAACTAATGTACAAGCCAGTTCATGAAATGTCTCAGCACCTTCATGAGAATATTTGGTATAAAATATATCTTCACTAAATTTAGATCTGAACTGTGGATTTCTATTTGATTTGAACATGCCTACCCCTTTCCCCTATTAGATTGTTAAATAATTCTTGTTGTTCTCCTTCCTCTGGATAATGCATCTGCAATATTAACTGTGCATAGTGTATTGCTTTCTCAATATCCTTTTTACCTTCACCTTTAGTACGGTGTCGAGTAATATATTTTATCACATTTCCCTCTAGGTAGTCAAGATTATTTGCATGAATATATTCTACTGGTTGAATACCACATCCCTTATAATGATTACCACCAACTTGAGTATCTAAAGGATTTTCTTTAGTAGATAAGTGAGCTAAGTTTTCTTCTAACATTTTCTACATCCCCTTTGTTTACAACTTCATAAGCAAACGATCTAACTTTCTCTGGTTCTAGTCCAGCATAATGACATATTGTTTTAAAGTCTTCGCAGGTAACTCCTACTGAAGTAAAGAACCATGCATGAGCTTGATCTCTCTGTAACTTTATATCATTACTTTCTCCATTTAATTTAGGTTTAGATACATCTAATAAAGCTTGTATTACAACTGCAAGATATAAACTTTTATCAGAATTTTTATCTGTTAAATCATATAAAGATTGTAATGATGTACTAATATCAAACGTGGTCATACTCTTGAACAGGTCTATAGAACTTGCCTCCTACATAGTTATTGTAAAAGGCTGGTTCATCTGTTCCCTCTAATACAGAAGCTAAAACATTATACTTCATCTGATAATAACATTCATAATATCTTAAACTTCTTTTGTTTTTAAACTCTGCAATAATCTCAAACTTAAAATGTTTCTTACCTATCTTATTAATATCTTCAATAAGATGTTTACTTGAACCCATATAAGTTTTCCAATTAGATTCAGTTTGTTTAGTTTTCTTTTTATATTTACGATAGTTGTAGTACTGCTTACAACCTATATAAGCTTTACCAGTTTTAGTATTAGTAATACAATAGACAAACCCAAACTGTGTTAGATCAGGTTTCTTAGAATACTTCCAATGCATTACCAATTAACTACTTCTTGAACATCAGGCTCCTTACCAACCTGCACCAGATATCGTTTACCTTTTGCATATTGAAAGACCCTGATACCTTTCCCTTGATTAACATCTGACCAACACTCTCTCTTATGACCACAATAAACACAACCAAAGGGTAACTTAAGATTACCAGACTTACCATCAGGTACAGGACTATAACACCTATCAGGTATCGAGTCTCTCTCAACCATTTGTTTAAGGTGTTTAACTCTTTCCTTGGCATTGATCATCTCCATAGAATGTACTTTACTAAGGCATATCTCTCCAGTAGATTTATCTATAGCTAAAAATGCTGCTTCATCTACACCATTAGCTTCTGCATAAGCTGATATCTGTGCAATATAACCAAAGGGATCTTCCTCTAATAAGTTATTAGTTTTAAACTTTTGAAAGCTGGAGGAAGAAGCACTCTTACAATCAACAAGAACACCATCTATCATAGAATCTTGGTGGCCTTTAATACCTTCAACTTCAACTTCTTTCTGTTGATCTTCTACTTTATGACCAGATATTGAGGAACAAAGTAATAATAATTCTTCAAGTATATATCCATATAAAAATTTAATTCGGGTACTGGGTGTTAAAGGCACAGCATCCTTCTTGGTATTGACATCATACCATAGCTGACGATCAGGCTTACCTATCTGTGACAACCTAAGATTACCATAGGATCTAGGTTTCTCATACATAAATTCTTTGATATGAACCTTCAGCATTTCTCCAAAAGTATCTATGTGTTTATCAACTTCCTTCTCATCCATGTCAATAGGATCGAGAGAAAATAAACTGTAAATGTCTTCTACTAAAGTATCTATTGTTTTCATAATTATTTCTTAACTACATAAACATAAGCATTTCTAGAACTATCATTTTTTCTTGTAACTGTTCTTTCTATCCTACCCTGTTTATATAATTCCGTAACTCTTGGTCTAACTGTGAAACGACTTGAGTTTAATAACTCTGCTACTTCATCAGCAGTTGCACCAAAAGTTTTTTTCTGTTTGATAATATTAAAGACTTTCTCTCTAATTGTTTTACTAGCTGGTGCTATTAATTCAGCAGCTTCAGTAGAGGTAGTACCTTCCTTATCTTTAAAGCCCGGATAATAAGGATATGAGGAAATTTGATTTTTCATCTAGTTTATCTCCTATTCTAAAAAAAGGAGGGATACCGAAGTACCCCTCCAAGTCTCCTTTAGGGGTTAAGAAGCAAAAGCTACTTCTTCAGCATCGGTATTAACATAGCCTCCTTTGACTACATCAAACTCCTCTGCATTATATTCAACTAAGTCTACTACTTGTACAGCATTTAGATAGCCTTTAACGCCACCTCCATAGACAGTATATTCTTTAGGAAAATAACTAACATTAACTTTAGAACCATTTCCTACTCGCTTGTTAGTGGGGAAAGCATTGCGATCAGAATCTTTTACTGACATAGGACGAGCTTGACCATCCTTTGTACGTGCATATTGTTTAAGAGTAACAAAGTCTCCTCTTTCATCACCCTTATTTTTGATGGTAAGTCCATCACCTTCTGCAACCTTTTTATTCTTAGCGTCAAGATTGCAAACTTCTATACTCCATTCACCATCGGGATTAAATTTGGTGTTTGGTGTAATAACATGCGCCCAATAAGCATCTCCAGAAATAACTGACATAATAAATTCTCCTTTAAGATAATAACATTAGATAATAACATTTAAAATTAAATATAAACTTTTGATTGAAGATATCCTCCTATCATTGTTAGTGTAATTATAACATACTTGGTAGGTATAGTCAAGCACTTTTTTAATTTATTTTAATTAAAGTTGCTTTTTCTTTTGGCACATGAAAGAAAGGTTCCTTCAAATGTGGTGATCCAATCCTACTTGAATTTTGAATTGTACCTATAGGTGAAGAATCTACAGTATCCCCATCTATAAACCAAGCTTGGGAACAATCTGTATTAAACACAACAAATATTAAATCGTGATCTTTATATTCTTCTCTCCACTTTTTAATTAATCTTTTCTTTCTGTCTGGTATTCTAACTTCCTTCCAGAAGTCAGGCCAACTATCTCCCCACTGATTCTTAATCTCAACTTCAAAGAAATAATTCTTATCTTTTTTAGCAGCTACATCAAAGAAGTAATCTTCTCTTGGTACTATATCTTCATAACCATTTTTATTTAGATATCCTACTATAGCATCCTTGGCACGTTGATCGTTAGAATCGTAAGATGATTTATCAAACTCTCTGTTGTTATGTCTCATGACATATCTCCTTAATTATTTAATGGGTTTCTGCCCATGTATTTCCTACCTTGTATTCACAATCCAATGGACACTTTACATTAAGTGTTGCTTCAGTATCTTTCATAGCATCTTTAGTTATTTGTCCAAAGATAGTTGTATCTTTTTTACTTACTTCAAATTGGTATTCATCATGGACAGATGCTACTAGCTTTGCATCAATTCCTTTAGCTCTAATACGTTCATCCATATGGACAAGCCACTGCTTACATACAATAGCTCCTGCCCCTTGTATGAGGGTATTTAAGCTGGAGTGTACAGCCCTGATTTGTAAATGTCTACCATCAAGACCTATAATTGTACCTCTTTCAGCAGCTTCTTGTACATTACTTCTTAATCTATTTAGTGCTGGCATATTTTTTAGAAACCTTTGTATTAAAATGTTACCCTGCCTTGCACCTGCACCTACCACATTACCTATCTTAGCTGGCCCTGCACCATACAGAAATGCATAGATAAAAGTCTTAGCCTGATCTCTTGTTTCTAGTCCAGCCATCTTCTGATTAGCTGTATGAACATCACCTGTAAGAACCTCTCTGGTGAACTTAGAGTCTTCCATATAGTGAGCAAGACAACGTAGCTCTAAGCCACTAGCATCTGTACCTACAAGAGCATGGGTATCGGGATTAGATACAGTCCATAGCTCTCTACACTCCTTACCATAGGGACTATAGGTGGCTGGTACTTGTGCCATATTAGGACTATTGTGAGCCATTCTACCAGTGACAGTGCGTAGTGTCATTACTCTACCTCTGACACGATCATCCTCTTGACACTCCTGTATCCAAGACTTGAGTAGTCCAGTACGTTTCTGTAGCAGAAAGTATCGGCTAAACATCTGAGCTTCTGGCATATCAAGCTTAGATAATATCTCTTCAGATACAATTACATTACCTTTTTCTGTATGCTTCTTTGGTTCCCATCCTCTTTCCATAAGACGTTCTGCTATCTGCTTTCTGCTGGCAATATTAAATGGTATGTATTTAGTTTTTGTTTTAAGCTTAACCTCAGTAGGCTCAAACATTTCCTGTGCTTTTTCTTCAAGACTATACTGTTCATCTTCAAGTTGAGATAGAAAGACTGTAGCTTTCTGTATATCAAAAGCAAAACCATTTCTTTCTTGCTGATCTACTATTGCTCGAACCTTCCTTTCGAGGTTATACGATCTATCTGAGAACGAGCTACCCTCTCCTGAGAGGACACCAGCCACCTTCCTAGTAAGCTCAGTGTCCCTTTGACAATACTCCAACATTTCTTTATTGAACGTAGTAAAATCATTATAGTCCCCCTTGTTATATCCAAGTCTTTCTCCCCATGATTGTAGTGAATGACCACCATCTCTTATGGGGTTGTATAATTGTGATTCAATTAAAGTATCTCTTACCTGAGATAACTTTATGTTAGAACCTGTTAGTCTGTTAAGTATAGGTGCATCAAAACTAATACCATTGTGCATAATGAATTGATCTATTTGTCTAGACCAATCACTGAACTGCTGGCATTCATCTTCAATCCATACCTTTTGCTTACCAGAAATAGAACTAGCTACTATACAATGTATCTTTGTTGCATCTAGTTTATCTGTTTCAATATCAACTACTGCTGTTACCATTAATCCATATCCACTTGATAGGCATCTAAGATAGATACCTTATAGGTTTCATTTACAACTTTAGAGTATTCTACCATATCTGCTGGTATATGCCAAGCCTTTTTTAAATCTTTTCTAAAAATAATAAAAGTATACAAATCATCTTTGTAAATCTTTTTCCATTCATCTAGTAATTGTTTTGCACTTACAGGAATATAAATATATTTCCAATTCTTAGGCCACTCTCCTACCCAACTTTGATTAACATCTAAAGTGTAGAGAGACTTAGCCCCATTACCATTTACTGTACCTACTACATCAAAATTATAACTATCTTCTGGTTCTATAATTAGGTCGGGTATCTTAGCACCTAACCAATTAACCATAGCTTCTCTAGGTTGCATTCTTTTTCTCCATTACTTGTTTGAAGTATTCCCCGACTTGTATGACCTGCTCTGGTGTAGCATTAGACATTATTTGATTAGCTAGTTTAGATACCCATTGAACATTGTCTTCTACATATCCTAACTTAGGAATAATTCTATCCAGAGATGGTGCATTAGATCCGTCTAATTTTTTTAATTTAATTCCTAGTGCTGGACATTTCCCATCTTTAGGATAAATACTTTTTACGTACTCTTCTGTTAAGTTAAAGTCTATATTAAATTTCTCTGCTCTTTTCTTTGCATCTCTAATAGTAAACCAAAAAGGTTTATCTAAGTATCTTTGTTTAGCTTTTTTTCTATGATACTCTGCACTACCCATTCTCATTCTCCATAAACTCATTATCAAGTTGAGACATTCTACCAGTTTGCCTATCATAATATAACTTACAGGCAATACCAGTGTCTCCAGTATACCTATTCTTTAATATTCTAAGTACAGTTGTATTGGATTCTGTTTCATCTCCTGCCTGTTGATTACGTTCCAATGCTATAACACTATCAGATAGATGTGCTATGCTGGCTGAACCTCTAAGGTGAGACAGAGATACCTCTCTACCATCCTCATGTCCTTTGTCTCCAGTAGGTCTTCTAAGATGGGATACAAGTAGCAACGCTATACCTGTCTCCTCTACCAATGATCTTAACTTGGTCATTAGAATATCAATAGACTTTCTTTCATCACCATTGTCCTCTTGTCCTGATACCAGAATAGATAGGTGATCTAGAAATACCCACTTACAATCCAGAGCCTTTGCCATAAACCTTACTCTATCAAGTATGTCATCGTTAGATATAGAACCAAAGTGATCAAAGGCATAGAACCTTCCAGTACCTACTGTAGCATCTCGCCACTCTCTTAATTGCTGAGGTGTAAACTTATCTCGTATCTCCTTAATATACAATCTAGCATTAGCTTCAACAGACATAAGATTAAAAGCTGTATTTTTTATGTTCTCCTCCATTGCAAGAACACCTATGCTATCATTGGTACTCATCATAATATGATGCATAAGCTCTCGAATAATACTGCTCTTACCCATACCAGCACCGCTTGTAAAGGTGACAAGCTCTCCTGTCCTAATACCATAGGTCTTATCATTTAGATCAGGCCAAGGATAGAGACAAGTTTCGCAAAAGTCTTCTTCAAATAAACTATCACCAAGATCAGCTAGATTTACAATACCTGCTGGTGTATAGGCTTTAGCATTCCACCATGCCTGTGTAAAAGCTTCTGCCTTACCAACCTTTAGGTAATCATTAGCATCTTTTAGTTCTAGATTAACAACCTTACATTTGTTGGGTTCAAAGAGTTGAGCTACCTTTCTGGCAGACTCTTTACCCGGCTCATCGTTATCGAAACACAGTACTACAGTATCAAACTTGTTAAGGTACTCAAAAGATTTCTTACAGTTCTGTAAAGCTGATGCTGCTCCATTCATAATAGAAACAACAGGCCACTTACTACCCAACATTTGATAGGCAGACATAGCATCTATCTCACCTTCGCATACAGTAATATACTTTCCACCTTGATTGAATAAGTTCTGACCAAACAATGCGCTACTACCTATGTTTCCTTCTGACCAAAACTTTTTACCTTGTACCTCACGTACCTTATTGGCAACATGATTACCATCCTTATCGTAGTACTGATAGATATGGTGGGTAACTACGTTATCTGTTTTCTTTATCTGAGTACCATACTTCTTGGCAGTATCTCTAGATATTTTTCTATCTGGAATATCGGACAATAAACCAGTAGTCTTTACTATCGGACTTGTTTCAGACATTTTGACTATCCTCTGCTCTTGAGTTTTACTCTCTCCAAATCTAGTCTTACAAACAAAGCAATATGAATGCCCTTCTCTATGCTCTACCTTACCATCACTTGAGCCACAATCAGGACACTCCCCTCTATCTAACCATACTCTAGTCATTAGTTTACCTTTCGTATTTTATATCGGGGATCAGTATTTACCCTCATGTTTTTACAGAGATCATAACGATACTTGACCTCATCTTTTGCTTCTCTCTTGTTACTAAACAAACCAACAGAAATATTCTTGTTTGGTTTTTCTAGATAGACTTCCCATTCAGACATCAGTATAAGACTCCTTCCATAAGTTATGTACAAAAGCTTCTTTATCCTCCATGACCTCATCTATTTCTTGTTTAGCTAACTTCTTTGCTTCCTTTTGTGTATACCCCTCCTCTCTGTATTGTCTAACAAGATCATTAAATAAATATTTTCTTTCTTTCTGCCATAAATTTTTAGTCATCTAATTCTACCCATTCTTTGTTTGCTTTATTTTGTTGTGCAATAGACAACTCATCTCTAAGTTTTATTATTGTATCATCTCTTTCTTTTAGATGTTGTTTTAATATATTAATTTGTTTTAATAATATATCTATATCTTTTATAGTCATATAATTATACCTTAGTAATTATCTATTTAAGTAATAATATAAGTAATATTATACACTAATTATTTACCCTTGTCAAGATAGAATATATGCTTACCTATTTTATCTAGTCTAATAAACCTACTTTTTTTAGACCAATCAGGCTTGACATAGGTAGCATGATAGTGTGTAGAGTTAAGGGTATCCCTCATTACTACACCCATCAGTGACATTTCTGCAACGGCAATAGATTTTTTTAATGATACCATATCATTAAACATCTCAGGCTTACCATCACACCAGTAAGAGAACTGACATTTATTTTTTACTGGATGTCCCTCCCAATATTTTCCTTGATGTACTACACCACATATAGTATTAGGATACCTCTTACTATACACTCTGTTGAGTATGGTATTAGCTACAGCTATCATTCCCATCAGTGGTTCTGATCTAGCTTCATGGTATATAGCTTCAACCAAACAAGTAAAATCATTTTCATCTGCCTTTGCCATAGGTATGAAAGCAAATGTCATAAGTATAATACTAATTATAAATTTCAATGTACCCTCAACACTTTAAAGTCTTTATCAAATTCTAATCCCATAATTTCTAAACATTCCCAAGCCTCATGGGATGTTTCAAAGTATTCAATACCCTCCCCTGTGTCATCAGGCATACAAGAGTATGACTCTATATCACTAGGTATAGGTACGTGTACAATTATAAAGGACATTCTAACCTCCTAATAGAATTAGTAATAGTATAATTAAATCCATGTTACCCTCCTGTATAAAGTATTACATCTGCTACATCCAGCAAAACTGGGCCAGTAGTTATGAGTAAACATATTAAAAATATCATTCTCCTACTCCTCCTACATTTTCTCTTATGATGTCATGGTGATTCAACTCAGCCCAATAAATCTCAAGAGCTTCTGTGTATTGATGTGCTATAAATTTATGCATCTCACCTGCTGGTACAATAGACGTATCACCAGCAAACAGATGTGTGCTATCACATAGTCCATAGTCTTTCCATCTTTGGATCTCTAACTCACCAGAGATAACATAGAACATATTGATCTTTGATTGGTGTTTATGTTGAGAACAATACCCACCTGTATCTACCTTAATCCTATGTATCTCTACTGCTGGTGATTGTAGTATAGGCTCAGTGCTGCCCCATACCTTTCCTTCAATGACACTCATTTATATCTCCTAGTATAGAGTAAAGTATTTTTTCATTGTATTCTGATAACCCTCCAGAATACTAGCTACATATGCTTCATTAATAGTCGGGGTCTTAGGATTGTCAGCTTTATAAGTACCCTTTCTTGTTCTTGCTCTTTTCATTTTCTTATTCATTTACTTCTCCTTTAAATTGATTTCTAGTTTAGACACTATGTCTTTCATTATCTTACTAACATAAGGTTCTAGTACAGCCCTATGTAAATCAAACAGCTTCTTATGCTGTGCTAGTTCTGATTCAAGAGCCTTGATCCTTAAATCTTTTTCATCAGGTTCTTGTACTTCTACTTCTTCATCTGCCATTTACTATCTCCTTTGGTTGCCACCAATTAGGTGGTGTTGTGTAATTCCATTTAGCAAAGTATGATTTCTCTCCCATATAATAATTACGATAGGCTTGTATGCTGTCACCTTCTACCTTGTACTCATCTGGCATACATTGGGGAGGTTCGGTAGGCACTGGCATACCACTTATATTTTTAGGGCGAATGCTTAAAGGATCAAGTAGTCGGTGAGTTGCGTGAGTTTTTTTATATCTTATTTTGTATTGTTCTAATAAATGATATAAAAGCTCCCATGTATACTGATAGTTACCATAGTTTTCTCTAACCCATATATTAGACGGGTGATTTTTATGTGTTGATTTATATATACCTTCAACTGCATTTTCACCATCTAGCTCATGGTGTGCAGTCGAAAGCATCTGGGCTGTTTCAAGTATCATTTTAACAACGTGCTTGTCGCAATGAAATTCAGCACACAGATGGGGGTAATCGCTTAAGTAAAATATATTCATGATATCTCCTAATAGTTAATAGCTATTACTCTAATTGTATCTACAAACTCTTGACCTAGAGAACAGGTATCATTACTACACTTTGCGTGGGTGGTATCAACAGATACTACCTTATCATTTGAGTCTACTATAGCAGGAAAGTATAACTCTTCCCCACATTCTTTACAGTCTATCATGGTTTAGCCTTTCTTAATCTGTCATAGTTCTTTGCTTCATACTTAACTTGATTGTCTTTGTCATGGTCGAACAACCATAGGTGACTATCATTTATAAAAAGGATTGACCCTCTTACGTCATCATCTCTATCTTCAACAAAGTCTCCTCTCTTTAATTCAAGATCATTACGATTGATTGGTATTCTTGAGTCCAGATGAGGACTTCTGTTACGTATCTCTTCTAGTAGTTCTAGCATTGGCTGGCATTCTTCTTTACCTAGACAGTCTAGCTCACCATCAATCACCATCTGTAAGTCACCTAGAACAATATTAAAAAGTTCTTTACTATCTATATTAGAATACATTTTTATCTCCTATGCATAGACAGATCCTACACCCCATGATCCATCAGGAACTAATATTAATTCACCTTTGCTATTATACACGACATGAGGATCATCTGCAACAGCAATCATTCTAGCTTCTGAGCCAGCACTAATTCTATTCTCCCAATACACTGTTATAGGTGTAGTTGGGTACACTGTACCTAGTGGTTCAATCATTTTACATCCATCCTAACATTAGTTTTGTTTCTTCTGGAACCATATCCATACTAAATGGTGGGTCAAATACTGTATTAATAAGAACACTTATAACTTCTGGTACATAGCCAGCCCTTTGTATATCATTAACAATCTCATCTGCAAATGGGCAGAATGCACTTGTCAATGTATGGGTTATAGTTACTTCATGTTCTCTCTCATTGATAGCAATATCATAGATCAATCCAAGATCATATAGACTAGCAGAGGGTATCTCTGGATCAAATACATTCTTTAAATTTTCTATGATTAATTGCTTATCAATCATGGCTTACTCCTGTTGATGTTGGATAGTAAATCGTCAACCTCAAACAAGTCCTTAAGATCAAACATATTCTGCAAGGTGTGTCGATATTCTGTGTAACAGTCATCACACAAAAGTTTATTAAACTCGTTCTGTGATGTTGTAACATCAAAATTGTCACATTCTTTACATACCATTTTCTGTCTCCTCTTCTACTACAAAGTTTACTTGAAACAAACCTTCACTATCTTTGCCATATTTTGCATAGATATTATTATCAATGACAAAGTTTCTAACCATCTCTCTTACTTCAGAACGTGGCAGTATTCTATACTCCATCTTCTTCCTCCTCATTGGGATCTCCACTGTACTGCCACCCACAGACCACAAAGTCTATGTCTTCGAGATTATATTTAAGAGCTTCCTCTGGTAAGTAATCGGCTAGTGTGGTGTGGGTTTTGCCACCGAACCATGCATTACCATTAGAAGTAGACATCTCTTTCCAACCATAACGAGAGAGATATTCTCTGTAACCTTTGATAATTATTTCGTCTGCATCAGGCACTATTAAGTTACTCATCTACTTTACCTCCTTCTATCCATACTTCAGCTTCAAGATCCCATGAGAACTCAGGATCTTCTCCTACTTCTACTCCAAAATTTATAAGAGCATTCAGAACCATCTCACTGATCTGCTCTGCTTCATACTTACTTATCTTATCTGACACATTAATTGTTTTAATTTTACCCATCTTCTTTCTCCTTTGGATAGTATACGTCTACGATACACTCACAGTTAGGACAACTGAGGTTAGTGACCATGCTATAGTTCTCATCTTCTTCTTCTATATCATGATCACCACCCCAGATTAGTCGAGTATGACAATGCCAGCAGTTCATGCTTCTGACAAAAATGAAGTTAAGATAGCAGTAACTTGGTCATTATCTAACTTAACTAACTCTTCTATTAAGAGTTCAAGAGGTTGTGCCTCTCTTTCATTTATGTCCTTTTCGATTTGATTAAGTACCATTTTATCTAATGTCATGTTGCATTCCTTTCATATTCAATGCTCGACAACCATTCATCAAATAGCTGTGCTAAATCATCTGGCATATCGTGATTAACAGTTTCCATTTTAGGATTATCATTCCACTCAATAAGAACTTTTGATGATATTATTGTGTATTCCATTATGCTACCTCCAGTTCTTTCCACTCAGGAGAAGCAAGCATCTTTCTGACCTTATCTTCTCTACCTACCTTCACATTGTGAGCCTTACCCTTGCTATTCTCAGGGTGTGAAGACCAATGTGTAGCTGAGTTGTATGCAGACCATAGTGTACCTTCTTCTCTAGTACCATAGGCTTCATACATTCCTCTGCCATGTAGGTGTCTGTTCTCTTCATCAAATATTTTCATAAGATTAGAGAGCATAACCTTATTGGCTACCTTCTTTCTGGTCACATTATCAGTACGTTGTGCTAGGGTTTTGGTAAAGAGATTAATAGCTTCCTCTCTTGTTATCTTAGTATCATACCAATCCCTCATTGTATCAAGACCAGAGCCACTGATAAACTCACCAGCATTCTTAACCTTAGATGCAAAAGCACTTACATCAAAGTTCTTGGTGTGCCTACCATAGACATGAGCCAGCTTATCACCAGTAACTAGGGTATTGTAGCAGAAAGTTCTCCATACTCCCATCATACCAGAGTTAGCCCATGTTCTATTATGGGAAGTTCTAAATACAAACTCAGGTATAATCGTATCATGATTAGTACCCAAGCTCTGTATATGGGCTGGAAACTTAGCTCTTAACTCTAGCTTTCCTCCTCTATCCCATACGTTAGTAGTAAACTCAGCATCACTTAGGTCTAGCTCTGCCCTTCTCAAGGCTTGTTCTACACCATCAACTATCTCTCTATATTGTACAGGGAAATAGTCTTGTGATACTATACCTAAAGGTTCCTTAGTATCCTTACGTCTGATACCCATACCAATACTTTTTGGTATTGTATCTTCTTTATGATACCCAAGCTCCTCAGTCCACTGATTTACCAGAGGAAACTTCTCTACTTCAAAGTTTATTTTGTCATGGTCAAACATATACTTCTCCTTTTCTACAGTTAATTATAACATATAATCTACTCATTATCAAGATATTTCTCATAGCCCTCCTTAATTGATTGTTGTTCCAATGCTATCCACTCATTGAGTTCATCAATATCGAACTCTTCTCCCCACTCAAGACCAGCATCTTCTACATAGGCTTCCACCATAGGTGCTGTCCAAGCATCAGTTGGATTGCTTATAAAATTATATACTTGTTCTGGATATCTAAACTTCATAATCTGTTTTCTCCTTAATTTTTAATGCACTATCACTAAACAATTCAAACTTAATTCGTGATCCATCAACAGATGTAACTACTATATCTGTATAATAACTATCTGTATACTTACTTATTGAATGGGTAATTTCTACATCTTCAACTCTATGTATATTTATATTGGCACTCATTTTATTCTCCTTTGATTGGTTAATTTAATGATCCGTCTGCGTAATGGTATGTCTTACTTATTGTTCTCATCATATCTTTCTTGTCTTACTTTGTATTGTTCTTGTAACTGTCCTTGTAATGTCTTAACTTCTTTCTCTAATAGTTTGATTTTATTATCTTTTTCTTTATTGATTTCTAGTATTGATAAGTATAATTTTTTAAGATCGTGGTATGCTTCAGCCATAGTATCCTCCATAATTTAATATTGGTATCATCAGTAACATAATGATTACTATTCCTATTAGTAACCAGAAAGTATTTTCAGGTAGTCTCATTCTCTATCTCCTTCTCATTTAATATTTTCTCAAGATAAACAAATGCCTTATCCATTTGTTTGTATTGTTTATTGGGTAGTATCTTTCTATAGTCTAGCTCATCCAACAATCCATCTAGTGTATCTAATATTTCTTTATCGGTCATAGTATTTACTCCTCAGTTACAAACATTGGATTATCTAATTGTCTAATATATTCGGCTCGACATTCCTTGTCATTGTAAAACCAGCTAGGCAATCCAGAATCATACATCATCTCAATGCAATTTTTCCATCTAACAAAGCCTTCATAATTAAACTCATTCATTATTCCATCTCCTCATACTCTGCTCTAGCTCTAGCTCTAGCTATAGTTTCTCTTATCATCTCAGGCAAATCAAAATCTCTTTCGACTATCTCAAGATGCTTATCAAATAAATCTTCTAGTATTCTTTCGTTGTATATATTACTCATACTCATCTCCTTTACTATCCAACATTCTGTAAAACTTTATCTGAACATTCACTGCAACAATCTGTGGTGACATATCCGTCCCAAGAAAAATTGTACTCATCTAATGTAATTGTATCTGTGTTAAAAGTTTTATTACATACATTACATTTTATTGTATCTTCTTCTATAATATCGTTTACATATTCAGTCATTTTTTTCTCCTTTACTTGTCAATCATTAAGTAATCAAGATGTAGTTTTGACACATGATTACCATTCCTATATTTAGTAGGATACTTCTCAGCTAATAGATCGCACCAGCTATCCCATAGATACTCTGAGCCTCCTAAATCTTTGCACACTTTCTCATATAGTCGAGCCTTACCTAATGCTGTATCATACTTTAATCCATAGGTTTTGAATGTTTGTGGCTTCAGTCCAAACCTTCTTAGGTTATGTACATCAAGACAGCCTACCTTGCCGATACATAACTGTAATATAAAACCAGCTTTGATTAGATCAATGTTCGGGATACTAGCCAAGACCATAAGTTTCTCAGGCGTACCCATAGTCTTACTATAGATAGCTTGATGTAGCTCCTTCTTATTGGCTAGTATATATTCCCAACCTTTTCTCTTAGCTCCAAAGAAATACTTACAGTCCAGCCCATTTTGTTTTAGATCAAGTAGTTGTTTACCTATCTGATCCCACTGTTGCTGTATAGATAGTAAGACCATAGCAGACACCCATATAGAATTGTTGGGTGATTTCTTAGCCCATCTAGCTATGGCTCGTTGATGTCTTTTGTACATATTACTACTCCTCATTATAGTAGCGCTACCAGAATGAGGGGGAAATACTTTTTATCTCCCCCTCATTTAAACTAGCCATTACCAACACTTAACATATGATTGATGCAAGTCTTGGTAATATTCTCATCAAGTTTGGTAATCGTTACATCATTCTTAGGTACATATCTCCAAACAAATCTGTCACCTACTTTTACAACTGTACGCACATTTTTCTTAGTTACCTTTAGAGACAAACCATCAGTAGGAAAGCTCGATCTCACTGATGTTGATGCTGAATAAGGTGACTCAACAAAAACAGTTCTACCATTTTCTACTATTGTAATGCTACTCATAATATTAACTCCTAAAGAAAAGTGAGGGTAGTTTAACGACATACCCTCTTAGGTCGTCACACTGGAAAACTAGGACACAACGGCTCTTATAGTTATCAGGCTTGGATACTCACCAGTATCCTCATCTGGTTGAATATCTAATTCCTCACATATCGCATGATATCCAAAAGAACTAACCGAAAAGTCACACTCATATAATGTTATCAGAACTTCTTTTTCCATTTTATTTTCCTATCCTAAAATAATTAAAGCTAAGTAACCGCAACCAAATATAATCAATACGCCTACAATATCATATATCTTTTCCATTGTCTACCCCTCTATCATTTTAAATGATTTACGTAATTTTTTATTTGCTTGTCGCTTACCTTTTGGACGTAGATGTTTTGCCCATTCTGTAGTCACTCGCTTACCATGATATTGTCTAGCCAATTTCATCCCCTATTTCTTTAATTGCTGATAACAATTCGATTTGATTTCTAACATCATGCTGAAGAAGATTAATTTCGTTAGCTGTTTTAGGATAATCTTTACTAGAAATTTCTTCTGCATCTTGCGCTAACTTATCCCAAAATTTTAATAACTTTCCTACATCACTGTAAGTTTCTTCATCCATTTTACCTATCAAAAAGTCTCGATTGTTTTCTTCACTAGTTTGCAATGCCTCATACGCAATTTGCAAACTTTCCAAACTAATTCTTGCCATTACTTTCATGATTGTACCCTCATTATTATTAAAACAATAATCATTAAAAGAAATATACAAAACCAACTCCAACCAACTCTTCTCAGTCGCTTGTTCTCTTCATTGGCTAGTATGCTTTCCGCTTCTGATCGGCTCGGTCTCATAATTAATTACCTTTCATTATGGTAACGCTACCATAATCAGTTGGTTGAAAAAAAAGACGCACAAATACCTTTGTATTTATGTGCCTATCCACAATGGTCATTGACCAGAGTATTACAAATTTTATGTCGGCCTATTCAAATGGTTCTATAGTCCTACCAAAGAATTGCATCTGACCGCCCCTACTTTTTGCATAGACAGTCGGACTCTTGGCTTGACTCATTAATATACACGCCTTGCCAGTACTTGTCAAGACTGTTTGAGATTGACAGTTAGATTTTGTCATACCTCTAGCAAAATATTTTTCAGAGTCATACTTTCTCTTAAAAATTCTGCGTAATCTATTTTGTTTTGCTTTTGTCATTTTGTTTTCATTCTGGTATCGCTACCATAATCCTCTAACTTATTGAAATTGCTACTCTTTATTATACCTACTATACCACACTATAACACCCTTGTCAAGGGCTTTTCCGATTGGCTCATAAACTCATACTCATACTCATAAACTCATACTCATAAACT
>TARA_R100001443_G_scaffold17258_7_pt1 | contig 19841 bp, 19 predicted proteins | sample TARA_R100001443 | Tara Oceans TARA_R100001443 (sample SAMEA2622142) | marine metagenome | biome: marine biome (ENVO:00000447); feature: deep chlorophyll maximum layer (ENVO:xxxxxxxx); material: "saline water (ENVO:00002010), including plankton (ENVO:xxxxxxxx)" | depth 50 m
CTGAAAACCTTGCTTAACTCCTTGTACAGTATTTCTTATATCTGCTACTTTACCTTTAACGCCACTAGCTATAGCTCCTTCTCCTGTCCCAAATTTACTTCCAAACTGAGAAATCTTTCCTGTCCCTGTTCCAAATTTACCACCCCATTTATCTCCACCTTTTCCTATTTGAGATATTAAACCTTCACCTGTTCCAAACTTACTTCCAAATCTTTCTTTAGGCGGTGCATAAGCAGGTCTATTGAAACCTGAACTATCTGCTATCACAGGATTGTTTTTTCTATACTCAGCATAAGCTGCAGGGTCAATTTTGTCAACTAAAGAACCTATAGAACTTTCATATACAGGCTCTCCGCTCATACTATAATCTGCATGAAATGCAGGACCTGAATCTCTTACTATATCTTTCATTCCCTTATCTAAATCATAAGGCATAGGGCTTCCAATATTTTGTTTTGGCATTAATATAGGTTGATTGTCTACCATTTCAGTAAATTGGTTTGGAGGAAACATATGAGGTCTGTGTTGTTTAACTAACTCCATAGACTCATTAAAATCCATTCCCTCAGTAATAATACCTTTATCTTGAAGGCTTTTATATATATGTGTATTTACATCACCAATAGCTTGAGCGTCAGGAATGCCAGCACTTTCTGGTCCTCTTAAAATAGTATCATCAAATAAATTATTTTCTATGTCTAATGGACCATCTCGAAATTCTTGTTCAAGATTGTAAAGTTCGTCTCCTAAAGCTTCTGTTAATTTAGGACCTTCTGTTTTCCAATGATATTGGTCTAATATAGCAGATTTTTCAGTAGGAGTCAAAGTTCCAACTTTGTTTAATCTTTTACTTAAATCATCATAAGATGCATTTTCTGATAGAATATAACTATCATTTAATTGCAATAAACTATTGACATCTCCTACTCCTTGTTTTGACATATCGCCAAAATATCCTTTACTAGGAGTTGTAGAAAAAATAGACGCAGCTTCTCCGCCTCCAGCATCTACCATTAAGTCTGGATGAAGAGTATCTCCAAATAAATTTCTATTTTTTAAATCTTGTATCCTGCTAGATTTAACTCTAGTTATAACGTCATCTGCAGTTTTAGCTGCTCCGACTCCAGTTGAAAGATAATCGATAGCTGTTGGTTGAGGCGTTTCTGGAGTTGGTTTAGGAGTTTCGCTAACTCCTGGACTGCCTACTCTTTGTTGCCTTCCTTGTATGCCAAATGCCATTATAAATCCTTTATTTTTATATTACACGCCATTTAAATATAATCGTTACTGACTATTAATCCAATTATTAATTTCATTATTTTTAACTTGTTATATCCCATTTAAAAACTAATGTTCCATTTGCATCATTAGGAGCAGATGGTGTATCTACTCTAAATGCATATATTCTTCCTTTAACTAATGCATTTGTTCCACTTGTCATACTACTAAAAGTAACCTCTACACTAGTATCATCTGCTATATCTATTACTGTATCTTTAACACCTATTGTAGTGCCAGGATTTTCTGTTCCATCACTAGCTTCTAAAATATCAAATTCTAATGTACCATCTTGCGCTTCTTCACATCTAAACATAAATTTTTCTACTGTCCCATTATAAGGTGCAACCATACCAACATATTCGTTTCTACTACCTGTCCCTGTTTGTTCAAAAATATATCCTGCTATCGGTAAATATATTTGGGATGTACCACTATTAACCCAATTGACTACTTTTGTTTCGTAGTAATAGTCTGCTGTGCCTGCTCCTATATCACTTCTAACTTGAGCTCCTGTTCTATATCTTACCTCGCTAGTAGCTCCTGATTCTCCTACAACAAGAAACTTATCTGTATCGCTAGTTGCAGCTGCTGTATTAGTTGCTGCTAATTTAAGACCTGTAATTGTTCCTGTTGTAGTTAAAGCTCCTCCAGTAGTTAAAGCCATTTTTACTTCAGATGAAGTTGTTGTAGAAGGAGTTAAAGGAGTAGTTCCTGAATTTTTATAGCAATAATTAAATACATCTCCATCGTTATTATCCATGCCTATAACCCATTGCCTTAATGTAGTTGTTTCCCCAGCATTTAAATGAGAATATATTATAAAAGGGTCATAGTCTGAATTTCTTGTTTGTAAATGCAAATTAACATGTCCTGATGTATTTACAAGAAGTAAGTCAGGATTACCTGCATTATCTGTCGTCATGCTTGTTGTAGATGTTCTTGATGTTTGTATTTCACTTACATCAAGTTTCTTATCCTTGTCCATAGAAACAACCTGAGTAACTGCAGATGATTTTTTAATTTTAATTTTATTATCATTATCCATAGTAATTTCTCCTATGGATTTTGGCTTTTTTCCTTTAGGTAAGTATACAGGTTCATTTCTTTCATGAGTGCTTCTTGTGTATTGTGAAAATCTAGCAGAATACCACTTCCCTCCCCATTTATAAAAAAGAAAAATACCTTGACCTAATATATGTCTTATAGTAAGTTCTCCGTCAAAACCTTCAAATCTAGTAGGAGCGGTATTTCCTGTAGATATTTTCTTTTGTTTTGTATTTATTTTTGATGCAATTTTTTTATTCATCTAATGTCGAAGCTCCACTTCCTCTGTATTTTCTATAAAACAAACCTAAATCATTTATAGTTATATTACCTTTAACATGCCCTCCTTCAATTTTTAATTGTATATGTTTTATTTTTTTTATAGGGATTTGAAATAATTCTTCTATTAAAGTTGTTCCTCTAGGATTTACTTGAGTAACAGAAGTTATATCTTTCCATTCTTCTCCAGTAGATGTCCTGTAAGAAAAAGTTAAAAATAAATTAGCGGGGCTTTCAGCTGTATAATGGCTGTTTTTATTTATATTAAGATAAAAACCTAAAATAGTTTTCCATCCGTCAGGAGAACCAAGGTCAGTTAACTTAGTTACTAATTTAAAATTATAACTATTTTGAGGATTTGAATTCCATTTTTTAAAACTAATTACTTTCATTATACAGGAATCCTTGATTCAACATCACCTGCTTCAAAATCTACTACATATACCATTTGATTATTATTTCCCATATTAATTATATTTGACATATGTCTAGGGCTATCTGTTGTTCCTCCTGTATAAAATCTACCCTTACCATAACTCCAATTGTCTAACTTAGAATTATATACGTAACAATCTCCATCAGCTTCTACTGTTTGAGTATGTTTTTTAATTACAAAGCATTCTCCAGTAAAAGGTTCATATCCTACTAAAGTATCTGAATTTACAAAATCTTTCCATGCCCCTTTATCTATTCTAAGTTTATTATCTTCTTCATCTCCACTTAATGTTAAATCTGTTATTGTTTCTCCGTCATAATAAAAAGCTCCGTGAATATTAACCCAAAATATTCCATCAGCAGTTTTAACAATATGCTCTTTACTTTGAGCTCCTCTAAACTTAAATTTATCTTCTAAATAATATTCTGAAGGTACCGCTGCTGCTATATTCAATATATATAAAATGTTCTTTTTAAATTGCAAAACTCTATCTCCAACAGATTCTAATTCAACTATTTCATCTCCATCACTAGAATCAACTGTTATTTCATTATACGGATAAGGGAAAGTGTCAAGTTGATTAACAGGGCTTATTATCATTTTGTCATTATAATAATTCATATCACTTCCTAATTTATCTTTAATACCAACATTGCCTATAAAACTTCTTCTTCCTGCTATACAATGTGCTTTATATCTTGCATTTAAAGTAACATTATATGGTGAATATCCATGCAATGTTTCAAATGTATGTAATTTAGGCATTGATGAAAATATATAATACTGACTTCCTCCATTATCTAAAACAAAAGTATTATTATTAATACCAGTTGCATCATTTATATATCTTGAAAACGGAATACTAGAAGATTGTTCTACTGTATCTGTAGAAGATATTTGATTTGATGGAGTAAAACCTTCTCCCCAAGTAACTTTACCTAAACTCCAAAATGTATCAAAATTTTCTTCAGAATTAGTGTAATAAAAATGATAACCTATTACATTTAAATTATCTAAAACATATTCACCGTTCGCAAAAGGCCTTACTGCAAATCTAAACTTTAAAGAATCATCCATAGGGTCTTCATCACTAGAAGGAGTAAAATTAATACTCATTGGAATTCTGCTAGTATTATCTGTATGAAAATTATGTATTGGTAAGGTTTCAGAACCATCACTAAATATAGCAGATGCATAAAACTTGCAAGTTCCTGTCCAGTCAACTCCACCACTACTTACTTGTTCAAAGTCAGCCATAGCTCCAGGAAGACTGTCATTGTTTTCAGAGATTTCATATGCAAATCCTGAAGCTCCAAAAGTAGTATTTCCAATTCCGTCAAATTTTAATCCTGGAAATTTTTCACTTGATGTATCTAAAGCTGAATATTTCCAACTTCTATCTACATCAGAAAGACTAAATCCCCAAAATTGTAAATTTCCTGCTTCTCCAATTTCATCCATAATATCATATACGGTATTATTGTCAGTATAAGCATCACCTAAATCTTTTAATATATTTGAAAACCAATGTCTTACGTCAATAAATTTAAGTACTTTATTAAGATTGTCTAAATTAAAATTAGTTTCTATTATTCTCAATTCACTAGAATCACTCCAAAAATAAGGTTTTGATGGTTCTGGATATGTTCCTATGTTAAAAGGGTCATCACCATCTCCTACTTCAAATTTTTCATACCATCCTAATTGATGTGCCCAAGTTGCTTCATTGTCACCAGACACAGGAGTAGTAGGAGTTATCCATGAATTTTGTGCTTTAGAAAAAATAGACATTCCTACTAATTTGGTCTGGCCAACGTCATCAAGGGCTAAACCAAAGTCATGTCCCCATTCTTTCATTTTATGCATTATTACAGTATATTCTTCATCAGTATTGGTTAATATTTTATCGTTCCATATTGCATTAGGAAATATAAAAGTTCTTAAATCAAAAACATTACTTACTCCTAATACATTAGATTCAACATCTACATACCACATACCATAATAATTATCTTCAGATGTTAAATCTTGTCCATATCCTTCTTGATGAACTCCTAATATTTGTGTGTTGGCGTCTATATGAGCAGCAAAATTTGCAGCATTTATTTCAGGACCAGAATCTAAAACTTGACTCCATCTATTTTCCCCATCTAAATTAATGCTGTTAACAATTTCAAAAGTAGCAATGTCTCCTTCATTTTGATTTCCTCCAAAATATATTCTAACTTTATGAGCTACATCTACTTCACTTCCTCCATGCAATTCTTTTTCCCCTACTATATATGTTCCAGCTCCCCAATCTCTTGCATGACCTTCTTCATTGTCAAGGCCAGAAGTTAGTCCCCATTGAGCATTAGAAGCTGATTCATATCCCATAGGGTGTATTTCAAATTTAGATATTTTAGCTCCAGATGAAAAAGACCTAGCTATACCTAATGTATCTGTGTCTATAGTTCCTTGAAAAGGTCCTCTGAAAGCTCTATCAACGTTTACAGTAAATAATGGCCCTGAACTTCCTACTATTCCTTTTATAAACATAAATTCATATTCAGTTGCATCAGAAGCATTTTCTACTTTTATAACATCGTTAAGTTTTAAATATTTTGCTGTTTCTTTATTTGTAGTAAAAGTTTCAGCAGTAGACGTTATATTTGAAGTAATTGTTCCTCTCAATGGGTCTGATTGATATAAAGCATGTAAAGTTCTTTGAGGGACTTGCGTAAGAGCTGTACCTCCAACATCAGTAACATTAGCAGAAGTTAAATTAACAGCTAATTTTACTCCATTTAAATGGCTTCCTCTAACATTTGAAGTAATTGTAATTGTGTCATCTATTCTATTAGTATAACTTTTAACTGAATTAACTTTTCCTAATAAATTTCTATTATCATCACTAGTTATATCAGATGTAGGATTTTTTAAATATTGATAGTGAGTAAACTTAGCATTAAAATTATTAGAAGAATTTGTGCCGCTATAATTGTTAATAGCATTTATTAAATGATGAGCTATAGAATTCCATCCTGCCCATCCATAATAATGCATAGCTTGGGGTTGAGACATTGATAATAAATTTCCAGTATCAGGATGAGGAAAGCAAACGTATTCTTTTCCTAAAATTCTATTTCCTTTAAAATATCCTGCAATTGTACCAGTTTGGGTATAGTCGTATTCTTCAATAGGAATGTCTGAATTCCCGTATGCATATGGAAGATGTTTTTTAATGTTATTTGCATTAGGAATATTGTTATCAAAAACTCCTTTAGATAGACAATATCCTACTCCATAATTAGCTTTTCTCCCAGGGACAGGAGTGCTAAATATATTCCTGTTATCCCAGTAAGTTGTTGCTCTCCATTTATCAATATCATTTTCTTGAACTTGAGTTCCATCATTCCAATTATAAATATCATCCCAGAAAAAATCTGCATATAAAGAACCTATATCAGGACCTTCTGAATTAATAAGATGACGAGCAAACGGAGAATTAGGAGCATTGTTAATTAAATAATTATTTCCAAAATCATATATGTCTGCTATAGAAGAATCTATACTTCCGCTTTTTTGATTCCAATATCTTCCAGCTATTCTATTTTCATTGTTTTTCCATAATTCAATAGAAGGCCATAATTGCGTATAAATTCCAGGATAATACATAAGGCCTGCTGCAGATGATGGTATTCCATATTCATTAATATCTGTATACTTATAATAAGTAGGGGTATCAAATAAATTAGTAGACACATCGCCTTTAACCCCTTCCCAAGTAGTACTGTCAGATAAAACAGTTAAAACATTACTATTGTCTCCTCCATCTCCATGTATAGCCATAAATTCAAATTCACCATTTCCTCCTACAGGTGTAAATTGATTGTCTACCCACAATCCTAGTTGCATTTTTAAGTCACCTTTATAAGGCCTATCTGCGTCATTTCCAATTGTAGAAGTATTATCGCCATCAGTAGGTGGAAAGAGCCATAATAGAGAAGATAAAGAAAAGGTCATGCTTGCATAACTACCTTGACTAGCATTTGCTAAAGTAACAACAGGAAGCCAAGAATTTATTGAAGTATCTACAAACATAGATTTGTCACTAAAAAATGAATGCAAACCTTTTCCAGCATGTATCCCTATTGGTACAACAGTTTGACTAGCTATAGAAGAATCTTCGCTATGTCCCATACTAGATATAGAGCCTTTTTCTTCTATATTTACATCTACTAATTCTGCAAATTCATTTGATTTTAAATCTTTTGCATCAGTAGCGTCATTTAAGCCTCCATCAAATTTATCTATTTTCCATATTTCTCTATTATCAGCCATCGTAACTTACTTTTTTATTTTATCAACTATTGGTTTTAATACCATATCCCAAACCAAATCATCTTTTTTAGAAGGGCTTAATTTTATACCTTTTTCTAAAACGTATAATCCAAGCAAAAACCATTCCCAATTTGATGTAATAAATGATAACATACTATCTCCTTATTTGTTTTCTAGTTTCTTTATTCTCTTAAGAATACTCTTGTAATCTTTAGTTGTAAATATTGGGGGATGTGCATTCTTTTCTAAGATAGCAACTTTTTTTTCTAATTCCTCAATATATTTACCTTGTTTACTAATTGTTTTTTGTTGTTGTTTTACTTGAATATCAAGTTCGTTATCTTTTTCAACATAATCTTGTAATTTTTTAATCTTATGTTTTTCGGCTATTTTTTCCATAACAATGCCAATAACTTTTTTCATTAAAATTGCTTGTAACATTATCTCTCCTATTTATTTCCATCTATTAGCTGACCCCATACTGTTGCTTTACCATTTATTATTTGCACTACATCTACTGTAAAATTACCTTCATCGTAGAATTCAATTATAGCAAAAGCATGAGCCCAATTTATTTTTCTATGACCAAGCCATTCGTTAGCTTCGTCAGACATATCTTTTAAACAGCCTATTGACCATGCACCTTTTGGACCATCAATATGTGTAGCAGTCATATGTTGTAAATCATGCCAATGTCCATACATTATATTACCACCTAATTTTCTAAGATGGTTAGCTGTATGATATTGACCTCCATAATGATGTCCGTGATAAAAATTCATTTTACCAATCTTTAAATACTCACCCATAGGATAGTACTCATAACCTCTTTCATCAAGTTTTAGAGCTGTTTTAACGCGATATTGAGGTAAGTATGGATGTTCATCTACTGTAAGCTCTAACCAATTTTCATGATTACCTTCGCAAAAATACTTTTCTTTGCAATTAGCTTTATCTAATGCTTCATCAATAATATCCATTCCTGCATTAACGTTTTTAACGTCTCTATCATAGCCACTAATTAAATACTCTAATGCAGGTTTAGCTTTACCTCTCCATTTATGCCTAGAAAATTCATGCCATTCTCCTGTATCTCCTAAGTCAACATAAATATCAGGTTTTACTAATTCTATTGCTTTGCATACTGCATTGATAGCTGGGATATCTGCATATGGAAAGTGTTTATCTGGAGTTACTATTGCTCTTTTTCTAAGCATCTGTAATCTCAAAGTGTGGGAAATCATCGAACTTGTTATCATCTACCTCAAAGTTCATATTCCAGTCTCCTCCCCAGCGAAGAGTATAACCCATCCCACTAGCCACCCCAAGGACATACCCAGCAAATAAATGGAAACGTTCTCTATCTTCCCAGTCCACAGGGTAAGGCACAACATCAACAGCGCGAGAAGGCTTAGCATTATGCCTACCTTTTGGGTAAGTAACTTTAGTCTTTCCCTCTTTGAATAATTTATTTTGTCTTTCTTCACTTCTGTGTCCTTCCAAGACACTACAATCAACTTTCTTTATAACTTCATTAAATATTTCTTGAAGTCTATAATCGCATGAAAGAAGATTTAGTTTACTTCTTTTACCAAACTTAGGCATTTTTGTTTCTCCTGTTTTATTAGTTGTTTTCCGATATAATTAAATTATCCCAACGACCAGTTCTTGTAGATGCGTTTACAGATAAGCTAATATAAGTAGCTTTTGTAGTTGCAGTAAATGAACCTGTTATCGTGCCATATCCTGGGTCAGAATTGTTAACAGCTCTTGAAACGTGAGTTCCATCTCCAGCTGATGTTCCAATTTTTATAACACTTGCAAAAGACGGGCTTACAAAATCTATAGAATAATTATATTTAGTTCCTGGATGTGTGATAAAACTTCTACTTCCGTATCCATTACTTGATGAAGCAGTTATATGTAACTCTCCTCCAACTATACCACATGCTGAAGTATTTGTTCCTGTAAATGTATGTAAATCATCATCGAAATCATTGTCAATGCATATTGTAGTTACTCTAGCATAAGTTTTTGAATTATTGTTTGTTAATCCCATTATTGGCATAATATTAACCTATATACGCTATAAGTGTTCCAGCACTATCTAAATCTATTTCAGTCCATCTACCATAAATAGTAACTCCCTTAGGAAAGCTATTGCTAGCATCTATTTGTATTCCTCCAGAACCTCCTGCTGATGCAGCTGCTTCAGTATTAGCCCATCTAGTAGAATCTTCAGCTATTAAGCCTCCGCTAGCATCTAGTGTAACATCTGTTAAAAATGTTATTGCAACAAAAGCTTTACCTGTAGGTGCTACTACAGCTGTATTGGTGTCGACAAATACACATCCTGCCTGTCCTAATGCAGCATTTTGTGCTTCTTGTACTGTTAATTTTTGTAATCCTGCCATGTTTACCTCCTGCCCTAAGCACTGGCTGTGCGTGAATGGGCTTGTTATTTATTGTTATCGTATTGCATGTGGACCAGAACTCATCATTCTTAATCCACTAATTCTTGTAGTTTCGTATTTCTCCAACATCTTTTTAAATTCTCTCATAAAGTATTCTTTACTTTTTATATCCATGCTATCTTCAGCAAATTTAGCTTTTACATAATAAACTAAAGCTTTCTGTAAATAGTTAGGTAAATCTAATTCAAAAGATTCATCTTCTAAAACATCTACAGCATAATACAAACTAGGAGTTTCTTCAAAATCAGTCCATGCACTTTCGCTTCCAGTATACTTAGTGGTTAATACAATTTTATTATTTGTTCCTGTATTATTGCCAATTGATTCTATTTTATGCAAACCATTAAATCTTCCAGCACTTTCTAATACTATATATTTATCAGCAGCTAAAGCGTATGTAGTTGCATAATTAATATATGCTGATGTATTATCCGCTATAGTTAACTTACCATCTGTAGACATATATTGAGTTATATTTGTATCTACGTCATTTGTAGTTTGAATTTTATAAGTAGGTGAATATACATATTTAACTTCTAAACCATCTGTTATAGCAGTTAATGGAGATTTCCATTGTTGTCTAGCAACACCAGGACCATATTCTTTACTATCTACGTTGTTATTAAAATTAACATCTTTTTCAACTATTGCTACTTGATTACCTTCTAAGTAATATGCATATTGTTTGCTTGTAGCCATTATACATTATCTCCATCTTTTATTGCTGGTTTATGTATCATCCTAGGAATACTTCTGTATTCATCTTTAGAATTTAAATGATTTTTCACCCTTATGTCAATCATTTTTACCATTTCATTAGGTAGAGTGTAAAACCTTTGGTCTTTAGTTATATCAAATCTTTCTAGTCTAGTATGTACTTCAGTAAGCATTTGTATTTCTTCCAATGCATCTTTTATATAAGCTACAGCTCTACCTGTTTGATTAACACCAGTTCTTTCCATTACTTCTTTTACAGTCATGTTATCTCCTTATGCTACGTCATTTATTATAGCAGCTATATATATTAATACAGTACTTGAGCCATTAGCCGTTGGAGATTGACCCGTTAAAGCAACAGTTCTTGCTTGTAAATCTGCTACTGTAGTACCATCAAATTTAGCTACAAATAAATCATTTGGTTCTATCAATATGCCACTATTAGCTCCCGTTGCATCATGAGCTACAGTTCCATTTGCTTGAGTTAATAAAATACCTTCGTTTGTAGATGTAGCTCCATTAGTTGTTCCTGTATGTTTTACAGCAATCCATTTTACTAAATCTGCTGTAGCGACAGAATCACTAGCAGCAGCATTACCAAAAAATTCATCAGTAGTTGCAAATATAGCAGTATCAGCTGATGTTGTTATACTAGCTTGTTTATACACCCATTTTTCATCTGTAACGGGAGTATAATTGCAAGCTCCTGTTAAAGTAGATTTAACTTCATCTGGTAATATAGAAGCTGTCATGCTTCCTAAACCTTTGTTTGCCATTTATTAACCTCTTTCTTCTTTAATTTCTTTTGGCGGTTTTACTTGCGAAGAAGCTTCTCTTTTTGGAGCTTCTTTAGGGGTAATAGACATAGCTATTCCCTTATTATATTCGTTTGTTAAACTTATATATTTTTCCATATACCATTTATATAAAGATATTTTTTCCTGTAATTCAGATTGATATTGTGTTATATCATATTGATATTTATATATCTGACTTCTATAATCTCCAGCTAAAAATTGAAATTCTCTATCTTTATTACCTGATATGTTTTTAATTTTTTCATCAAATATTTTAACTTCTTTATTATAAATCTCTTTATGCTGTTCATTTATTTTATCATAAGCATCAAACTCTTTATTAATTACATCTAATATTTTACCAGATGTTTCAAAGTCTTCTTTTAATATATAATTTCTTGGCTGACTTAAATTAACTGAAAAATTAGGAGGATTATAAACAGGAAATTCTGGTAAATCTATTTCAGAATCAACTTGAGTAAAATTAGGCATAGTAGGAGCAGAAGGTTTAGTAGGCATATTATTATGTATATCAGATGCTGCTGCTAAGCAAGATTGCGCTGCTCCATATATAACTATCATATGCTCATATTCATCTGGAAAATCAGTTATAGCACTAGCATTAAATGTTGTAGTTGGATAATCAATCATGCTTACTTTCATATCATTATCGCTTCCTGCCGCTGCAGGCCTTACATATACTTTTTTATTTAATATATAAAATCCTGGATTATACTTACTTTTATAATGCAAACTATTTACATCTGTAGCTTCATATCTTAATTCAGCAGACATAGGAGTACAAGGTCTTAATATAGAAGTACTGTCATGTTCTCTTACTACAGATAATATTTTACCAGATACTGTTATGCCATTATCATCACTTGCTGTACTTTCATCTGCAAATTTAAATGCTTCATCAGGTCTTAAATTAATAATTTTATTAGTTAAATCTTTTATACCTTCTAATAAAAAATCAGTTACCTCACCATGGTCTGGAGCTGTTCCACTACTTTCAATTGTTATTTGAGTCATTGCTTCTATTCTTGCTTCAAAACTTGCCATTATTTACTCGCTATAAATAGTTCTACTTTTGAACCAGCACTAGATGATGTTTCAGAAATAGCATTTATTGTTGTTACTGTAGACAAACCTGCAACTACTGCATCTACTCCAGCTGTTTGTTGTGCTATTGCTAAATTAGCTACATCTTCAGTTGGTAAATTATTCCCACTAGTTCCTTTATATACAGAAGTTACATCTAAAGTTTGTGCTCCATCACCTGTTCCAGAAACAGAACCAACAGAAAAGCTAGAACCTCCATGTCCATTAGCATGCTCTATAGCCGCTTTAAGTTGAGTTAGATAATCAGCTTGAGTACCACTACTGCTATTTATTCCAACAGCAATACCTCCAACATTACTAGAACCAGCTGTTCCAGCACCAGTATCAGAATCAGAAGCTAACACAGTTCCTGTTGCTACTCCTCCAGAATCAGTAAAAGTTAAAACATATTTTTTTGATAAAGATTTAGAATCTACAATAGTAACAGCTTGTTTTTCTGTCATTCCATGAGCAGCATCTCCATCTGTTATAGTGTATCTATATATAGCTGCCGTACCATCGGTTACTGATACGTCAGCACCACTAGCTGTTCCTTCCCAACTAGATTCATGGTTAGTAATTATAAATGAATCGCCAGCAGGTATTTTATAAGCCATTTCATCTCCAGCATCCATAATAATAGTTACGGCATTTGCTGAATCTAAATTAGTTATTCTAACGTATTCCATTAAATCACTTTCAAACTGAGAACCACCAACAGCAGATGCACTTGTTGTATATAAAGTTATTTCTGTTGAAGGAACCTCTAATATTCTTTTGTAAACATCATTAATACCTGTGTGTGTAGAAGTAGTAGTTCCGCCTTGAGATGCACCATTTAAAGTTAGTTTCTCGGTGTGTGTTACTGTTAATGTTGCCATTAATTAAAATCTCCTTAGTTTTGAGCCTACCCGTTTTTGGAGAAACAACCAAGAACAGGCAGGCTCGTTATTTATTTGCTTACTAGCTTATAGTAACATGGTCTGAATCATGAATCATGCCAGAAACATAAAAGTTACTGCCATCACAAAATAATTCAACCCAGTCACCAGGAGCTGCACCGTTAATAAAGTCAATTACATCTACTCCAGATTCAGATGATTGTGCTCCAGCTTCAGAACCTGCAGCTGAAACAACCATTCCAATTAGAGTATCTTCACTACTATCTGGTATTATTGTAACTGAATTAGTACCAGCATCAGTTAAAATAAACTTCGCATGCCAGCCAACGCCAGCATCTGCAGCTTTAGGTAATGTTATTGCAAAACTAGCATCTTGGTCTATAGTAAAAACCTTTCCACTGTCACCAGTAGTAAGTGTTTTAGCAGCCGCTACGTTTTCAACGAAGTGACCTAAACCATATCCAGCTTGACCGCCTAATTTAGCCATAATGTACCTCCTTAACTTACTGTGAAAGCACCAGTAGCACCAGTACCTTCAGGAATAAAGTTAATTTTAACTAGCCATTGACCATCAACTGGACAGTAAAAGTGGATAACACTTCCAGCTCCAAGAGCATTAGTATTAGCTGCAGCAGCAGTATATATTAAGTTCTGAGAAGTTGGAGTTATGTTATCACCAGCTGTTTCAATCGGTAGAGCTGTCGCTCCATTTAAACTGCCTATAATTTGTTTAGCAAAAACATTGCCAACAGGTTTTACAGTACCAACTGAATTGTTACAATGGATTGTTTGAGCATTAGCTTCATCCATATCTCCTGTAATTTCTAACACAAGATGAGTACCTTGAGTAGCAGGAGGAAGGTAGCATGAACCCGCAGCAGCAGCTGTACCAGCATGTGTATTTACAGCATTTGCAATAAGAGTCGCAGCATCAACTTCGGCTAATGTTTCATCACCGCCTTTTACAGCAGCAACACATTCAGCTTGAGTAATGTCTATCCCTGTAGCAGTTAAGTTACCTTGATATCCAGACACAAAGTCTAAATATCCTTGGCTTAATTGAGAGTCAAATTTATTTTGACCATACATTGGATTCGCCATAATTTACCCCCTATTTCCAGACCGCATGAGATTCAGGCATTGACCATTCCATCCCAGCTTCTGTTAAGATTAAATCTACTCTTCTGTCGACCCCAGAGTTTTCAAGTGTTTGCACACCAACGTAGACTGAAGTGTCCCTATTTAAACCATTACCAACTAACGGTCTGTAAGCACAATTCTTCATGTTTATACCAAGTAATTTAACATTAGTACCATCTAAGTGAATATTTCTAGCCACATTCATATCACCATAAGGTGTTGAGAATGTAGTAATATCTACACCAAGAACTTTTTTCTTGCCAGTCATAGCAAAATCAGCTCTAAAGTTTGAAGATATTTCTAGATTATTCTTAAAGTAGCCACCAAGTTTATGCATCCAGTTATATGTTGCTGTATCGCAGAAATATACTGTTGCACCACCGTTGTTATATCTTGGGTCTAAGAAATTAGACATATCATCCAAGAAATCATCAGCAGTTTTAGTAGCTGTATCTAAGCTAAACTGGTTACCGTATGTTAATATATAATCTACAGCACCTTGAGTAGTATAGTAGTCATCACTTTGAGAACCAAATAACAATGAAGATTCCATATCCCATTTATGTTCAACTAGCTTTGATTTCCAAACTCTTGCCCATTCGTTACCTTCATATTTTAATGAAGTTGCACGAGCTGTGTTTGACATAGCCATTGAAGTTTTCCAGATTTGAGTTCTTCCATAGTTAGTTGCATATGGTTGGTCTTTCCATGTTTCAGGATATCCACTTCCTTCTTCATGAGCAGAACCTACCACGTAACTTCTCATTGGTTCTAAAGCACTATGAATAACATCATCAGATGGTGTTACAGTACTTGCATCATCAATACTTGCAGTAGCTGATAAATATCTTCCACCGCCTTTAACAACAGTACAATCTAATTGCACCATGTCAGGATTATTTGATGTTGTTGTAGTAGCGTCATTATATGAACCTGCACCTGCATATTCAGTTACTACGTTTACTTTAGCCAACATATAATCATCAGGTGCACTACCTGCTGCACTTGAATTTGTTGGTATTTTTACTATTTGACCTGGTAAGAAAAATTTAGGCATTGTGCCAGAAGCACCTATTTTAATTTCTTGGGAAGTATTTCCGAAGATATTTTGAATATTACCTGAATTTTTATAATCAGTTATCATACGTACTTTTACAGTATCACCTGCACTTTTTGCTGCAGCCATATCTGAATCATCATCAAATGCTGACCCATCATATACTGCACCTACGTACGCGTATCTTTTGTGGTATGAATCCCTTTTTTCAGTAAATTTGAATTGAGGGTCATCCGTTGGTTTTTTGCTTACTTTGCTTACGAAACGAAAAAATGGGTCTTGTGCTATAGCAAGCTCTGAAACTCTGTCGCCAAAGTTATACTTTCGCCTTAAATCGCCAGTATCTAAACCAGTACCAGCACCAGGGCCGTTGCCTGCTACATCAGTAACACCTAAATTCGTTAAGTTTACAATGTCGCCATTAAACGTTGACATATTGTCTCCTTAATTAATTAATTGATTTTAGTCAGGCTAAACTCGTGTCTAACCTAACAAGTCTTCGATGTTTCCATCTGAATTTAATAGTGCATCAAAAACATTATCATTCTGCGAGGTCGCAACTCCTGCATTATTTGTTGCACTCTGGCTAGTAGGTATATTACGAACACTTTTCATTTGATTAAGCATATCTTTTTTAGTAGATGCAGCTACATTTTGTTGAGCTCTATTTTTGTTAACTATAAGCCACATATCATCAAAACTCATACCTTCAGTTTGAAATTTATGTTGAGCTTCTGAAACAAAACTCTGAAATTCTTCAGGAGTCAAACTATTTTTCTGCATAAACACTTGAGCTTGTTGGTCTAAATTATTAGACCATGCTCTATGATTTGCTTCTTCTTGTTGGGCTCTAGTAGTTTCACCAATTCTTTGTTGAACTACTTTGTCAACCATAGCATTAAAAACTTTTCTTGAATCAGAACTAGCATCATTCATCATTTCATCATTATCAAAAACGAAGTCTTCGTTTAATTTAAGTTGAGTTTTTATGTCTTGATTAACTTCCCCACCATTATTAAAGTATTCTCTAACATGATTTACTAAGCCACCATCTTTTTTCATCGCGTTTAACACAGGAACGAAAGGTTTCAACTCATTAAGTTGGGCTCTCAAATTTTGTGCCTCACGACTGGAATCACTATATCTTTTTTTAAGATTATTAATTTCAGAATCTAGTGTACCGCTTTGTGCCTGAGTATTACTTGGAGCAGGGCCCTGTTCTGCAGGGGTTGCTGCTTTTGTTTCTACTGGCGAATCTCCTTCACTAGCTAAGCTATTTACGCTATCCTCTAGTGAAGCAAAGAAATCGTCACTATCGGAGCCAAGAACTGCATCATTTACAGCCTTTGGGTTACCTTGTGTGTCGTCTTTCATATTATTTCTCCTTATATTTAGTCATAATATAAATTATTAGTTGTTCATTTCCAAATTCTTTTCAAATTGTTTTTGTTTTTCTTGATTATTTTTTAATCTATTTTTACTATCTTGCTTTTCAGCTTCTCTTAAAACCTTCTGCATTGCTCTAGAGTCTAACTCATCTTTATAAACAGCAGATTTAGAATCTTGAACTTTTTTATTAACCTCAACAGAACCTTTCATTACTTGGTTTTTAATACCAGCTTGTACTAATTGTCTTTGTAATGTTTCAATAGTTCCTGATTGGTCTTTTATTTTTTCATCTTGTGAAGATATTTGACTTTGTAATTGAGAATATAAACTTTTCCTTTTAACAATTTGTTCTTTATTCTTAATATCGGTTTCTGCTAATACAGCAATATCGTCAACAACTCCAAGATTCATTAATTGTTTTAACTCTTCTAAGTAAGCCCATCTATTAACTGGTAAAGTAGAACCTGCTACTATTTTTACATCAAATGCTGCAGTTTCATAATCTCTCCATTTGCCTATAGCTTCTCCAAAGTTATTATATAATGGAACGTTAATTTCAACACTTTTATCTTGTTTAATATTATTGGGTTGTACAATTCTAAATACTTTATGAGCTTTATATGTAGCTTGAGAATATTCTTTAACAACTTCTCCTACTTGTCTTAGCCCTGGCTCTATACAATGTTTTAACCAATATTTAATTCTTCTTGTTCCGTATTCATCCATAGCTAGCATACCTTTATAAGGCATATCTTGTGTAGCACCTGTATCTCCCATTTGAGATGCAAATATACCAGCTAAGTATTCCATATCTTGTTTTCCTGTTTGAGTTAAACTAAAAAATGCATTGTTTAACTGAAATGGTTGGACAGGCGTAGGAGGTGTATATCCTTGTCTCATAGGTAGTAAAGCTCCTGGAGAAGACGAGTACTGCTCCCAATAGTCTGTATCTATAGAACCTTCTTCATACATCCACCTTAAAGAACTTCCTAAAGATGCATTATGAATCATAAGTTGATGTGCCTTATTCATTTCCTTTTGTTTACCAATTAATGGTGATACAGCACTCATAGGAAATGGGGTTCCTGTCCACTTGTAATGAAACGGTACTAATGGATATTCTGTTATAGGAAGATATTTTTCATATAATAATTTATCACCTACAACACAACATAATTTAATTCTGTTTTCATGAAATTTAACAGCATCTACAACATTTTTAAGTAATGATTCGTCTTTAGCTATAACATTATATTCTGCTTCAGACATGACACTATTTTCTACTTTAGATGCTTCTTCTTGTAATTTATGCTCTACTTCAGCAGCGTAAGATTTTAATTGAGCGTCCATCATTTCTTGCTCTTTTTGTAATTCTAGTTGCATTCTTTCAGGCAACATATTACCACCTTGAACAGCTTCATTTAATTCTATTTGAAGTTCTTTCATTTTTACTGCCATTTCTTGTTGCATTTTTTGAACTTCTATTTGAGCTTGTTCTTTTATTTGAGCTATAACTTCCCTAGATGGAGGTACTTTATAAAACACATTATAAAATGCTATTTTTTCTTTTTCATATAATTCAAAAAACTCTAATAATTCTTTTTCTTTATCTGAGTATATACTATTCTGACCACTAACATCTTTATAGCCAAAATCATGTTGGTCATGGTCTTGAGCTTTTTCAGTATAATTTTCATATTCAGTTTCATTAGAAGATGCTGCCATTATTTTACGTTTGCTGTCAGGGTACAATTGAACTAGGTGTCCTTTGGGAAGTATTTTGCGGATTAAAATATAAGCAGCATCTCTAAATAAAATATCTCTAGCTTTAGGGTCAATATAAATATCAAACGGGTCTGGCTGTTGTATAACCACTTCACCCATTCCTCTATCTGCATCATGGTCTACCGTTACTAATAAAAACCCTAAAGACTTAGTAACTGCATCATTAATAGCATTTGAAAATAAAGTATCTCCTTCTGATTTATGCCATATATAATCTGCTATGTCTGAAAACACAGAAGCTACATCTGAATCAGAACCTTCATTTCCAATAGCTTGCCATCTAGGCGTTTTAGCAGTAGCATAAAAATTTAACATCTCAACTACAGGTATAATTCTATTAATAGTAAACGTAGGCATACCTTGTTCTTCTAAAGCTACTTTTTCTTCTGATGTAAGTTGGTTGTCATTAGCAAAGTCACATCCTTTTTGATTTATATATTCCCATTGTATTCTATCATCAATTTTAGAATAATTATATATATCATGAACCACTTGTGCTTTTTTATTCATTTAGAATCTCCAATTCATTCCTATGGTAGCTGAAAATTCTTCTCTACCATAATATTTTAATTTATTACCCTCTAAAAATACCCCAATATGTTCATTTAAATTTGCTCCAACCAGAGCTCCAATGTCATATTGCTCTTCATCTTTATCGTAAGACTTGTCTGTCAAACCAACAGGTGATAAAAATGAATTAACCCAAATATGAGAATAATAATTGTTATTCCCTATATAAAAATCTAACCCTACTACTATGCTAGCTTCTGCTTGCCATTCTTTAATTTTATTATCTTCGTTATACTGTCTTATTATATCGGGCATATAATATTCATAAAACTCTGAATCAGAGTATGCAACTGCAACGGAGTCAGAGTTCTCCCAATAATAACTAGCTTCCTCATAAAACATCTCCCAATAACCTTCTTCAGTAATTGGGTCAGTTTCAATCCATATATAATAATTATCAATTTCATCGTTTCCATTTAAATCGTGTAAAGGCACTAAGTAATCTGTATATCCATATTCATATGCTAAATACCACCAAGGGTCCTCGTAGTCTTCGTAAGCTGGATGCCCATATACAGGATGTCCCATAATATTACCACCTAA
>TARA_R100001443_G_scaffold16590_2_pt1 | contig 19811 bp, 12 predicted proteins | sample TARA_R100001443 | Tara Oceans TARA_R100001443 (sample SAMEA2622142) | marine metagenome | biome: marine biome (ENVO:00000447); feature: deep chlorophyll maximum layer (ENVO:xxxxxxxx); material: "saline water (ENVO:00002010), including plankton (ENVO:xxxxxxxx)" | depth 50 m
TACAGCAAACGAAAAGCTTGAGGACATTAAGGGTTTGGACACTACGATTGATTGGAAGAATACAGGTGATAATAGTTATGACGGTGAAAAATTAGCGTTACTAGTACACGATGAGAGTGGTAAATGGGAGAGGCCTGATAATATATTAAATAACTGGAGGGTTACAAAAACATGTTTACGGTTAGGTAGTAGAATAGTTGGTAAGTGTATGATGGGATCAACATCTAATGCTTTAGATAAAGGTGGGGATAATTTTAAAAAACTATATAATGCTTCAGACGTTACTCAAAGAAACAGAAATGGACAAACAAAATCTGGTTTATATTCTCTTTTTATCCCAATGGAGTGGAACTACGAGGGATTTATTGACGAACACGGTATTCCAGTATTTAACAACCCAGATAATGATGTCCTCGGACCAGATGGTGAATTAATAGATTATGGTATAATTGAACACTGGAACAACGAGGCTGAAGGTTTAAAAAACGATCAAGATGGTTTAAACGAGTTTTACCGCCAGTTCCCAAGAACGACAGAACATGCTTTTAGAGATGAAGCAAAAGGTAGTATATTTAACTTGGTTAAAATATACGAACAAATAGATTACAACGAAGAGATGGGTAGGTCGCTAGGTATTTCAACTGGTAACTTTCAATGGGTTAACGGTGTTAAAGATACAAATGTGATATTTTATCCAGATCCAAAAGGTAGGTTTAAAATTAACTGGTTCCCACCTCAACATCTTCAAAATAACAGTATTGTTAAGAATGGTGTTAGATGGCCAGGTAACGAGCATATAGGAGCTTTTGGTTGTGATAGTTACGATATATCAGGAACCGTAGATGGTAGAGGTTCTAAAGGAGCATTACACGGCTTAACTAAATTTAGCATGGAAGAAGCTCCTTCTAACACTTTTTTCTGTGAATACTTAGATAGACCCCCGACAGCAGAGATATTCTTTGAGGACGTTCTAATGGCTTTAGTATTTTATGGGATGCCTATACTCGCAGAGAACAATAAACCTCGTCTCTTGTATTATTTAAGACGTAGAGGTTATAGAGGGTTTAGTATGAATAGACCTGATAGATTATGGAACAAGTTATCTGTTGCAGAGAAAGAGGTAGGTGGAATACCTAACTCTAGCGAAGATATTAAACAAGCCCACGCAGCCGCAATTGAAATGTATATACAAGATCATGTAGGTTACAACTCAGATGGTAATATTGGTAAAGTTGTTTTTAACACGTTACTAAATGATTGGGCAAGGTTTGATATAAATAAAAGAACAAAGTTTGATGCAACGATAAGTTCTGGTTTAGCTATTATGGCTAACAACAAGCATTTATATACGCCAAACGCAAAAATTGAAAAACCCGCATTAAATATAAGTTTAGCGAGGTATTCAAATAAAGGTTTAGCATCAAAAATAATTAAAAAATAAATATGGCTTATACAAATAGTAATTTTCCTAGTCAAGTCGTTAGTGACGTTGAAAAAATAAGCTTTGAATATGGTTTAAAGGTTGGTAAAGCTATAGAAAAAGAATGGTTTGACAGTACTAGTGGTATGAACAAGTACACAGGTCACAAAAATAATTTTCACAACCTAAGACTGTACGCTAGAGGAGAACAACCAATACAAAAATACAAAGACGAATTATCTATAAACGGTGATTTATCTTATCTAAACTTAGATTGGAAACCAGTTCCAATTATCTCAAAATTCGTAGATATCGTTGTAAATGGTATAGCTGAAAGAATGTATGACATAAAAGCTTACTCACAAGATCCATACGGTGTTAGCAAGAGAACGGCATATATGGAGTCGGTGCTAGCCGATATGAGAACAAAAACTCTAAGCGAATTCTCAGAACAAGCGTTTGGTATTCCACTAAACACAAATCCAAAAGAAATGTTACCGGACTCTGAAGAGGAGTTAGCGTTGCACATGCAACTTAGCTACAAGCAATCTGTAGAGTTAGCCGAAGAACAAGCTTTAAAAGTATTATTAGAGGGTAATAATTATGAATTAACTAAAAAGAGATTTTACTATGACCTGGTTGTTTGTGGTATTGGCGCTGTAAAAACTGGATTTAATACCTCTGAAGGCGTTACAGTTGATTATGTCGATCCAGCCAACCTTGTTTATTCTTACACAGACTCTCCTTATTTTGAAGATGTATACTACGTTGGTGAAACAAAAAGTATTCCTGTTAACGAGTTAGTAAAAGAATTTCCACATTTATCAAATGAAGATTTAAAAGAGATAGTAGAGCAAAACAATACGTTTGCCGCTAGAACTACAAATTATGAAGATTCAGATAAAAACAAAGTCCAAGTATTATACTTTAACTATAAAACCTACATGAACGAGGTTTACAAAGTTAAAGAAACTGGAACAGGCGCTAACAAAGCAATACCTAAAGATGATGGTTTTAATCCTCCTCCTGGAGCTGAAGGTAAATACGAGAAATTATATAGACAAATAGAATGTTTATTTGATGGCGCTTTAATATTAGGAACTGATAAATTAATAAAATGGGAGAAAGCTGAAAATATGATGAGACCTAAAAGTGATTTCACTAAAGTTAAAATGAATTACAGCATTGTAGCTCCTAGAATGTATAACGGAAAAATAGATTCGTTAGTAAAAAGAATTACCGGTTTTGCTGACATGATACAGTTAACACACTTAAAATTACAGCAAGTTATGTCTAGAATGACGCCCGATGGTGTTTATTTAGACGCTGATGGTTTAGCTGAGATAGATTTAGGTAACGGCACAAACTATAACCCACAAGAAGCTTTAAATATGTACTTCCAAACGGGTTCTGTTATAGGTAGATCATTTACTCAAGATGGTGATGGAAACCCAGGTAAAATGCCTATACAAGAAATACAGGCTGGTTCTGGTGGTAATAAATTACAAAGTTTAATACAGACATACAACTACTACTTACAGATGATAAGAGATGTAACCGGATTAAACGAAGCTTCTGACGGTACAACACCTGATAAATATTCTTTAGTAGGCGTACAAAAATTAGCCGCTGCAAATAGCAACACAGCAACAAGACACATATTGCAATCTGGACTATTCCTAACAGCCGATGTTTGTAACGCTTTATCACTTAGAGTATCTGATATTATAGAGTATTCACCAACTAAAAGCGCTTTTATACAAGCTATAGGAGCTCACAATGTAGCTACTCTCGAGGAGATGACTGAACTACATTTGTATGATTTTGGAATATTTATACAGTTACAGCCAGACGAAGAACAGAAAGCTATATTAGAAAATAATATTCAAGCAGCATTAGCACAACAATCTATAGATTTAGAAGACGCTATAGACTTAAGAGACATTCACAATATAAAGTTAGCTAATCAAGTTTTAAAGATAAGAAGACAAAAGAAGCTACAAAGAGATCAAGCTATGCAAGAACAAAACATGCAAGCCCAAGCTCAGGCTAATATAGAGACACAGCAAGCCGCTGCTGAATCTGAGATGCAGAAAAAGAAAATGGATATAGACCATTCTATACAATTAGAAGAAGCAAAAGCTGGTTTTAAATCTAGACTAGCCCAAGAAGAAGCTCAGTTAAAAAAGGAAATCATGGAGCAAGAGTTTATGTTTAACATGCAGCTTAAGCAACTTGAATTAGGACAGGGTGGTGATAAAGAAAAGGAAAAAGAAGATCGTAAAGACGAAAGAACGAGGATCCAAGCAACACAACAATCAGAACTTATAGAACAAAGAAATACTAACGGAGCACCTAAAAACTTTGAGAAAGCAAGTGATGATATATTTGGGTTCTAATTATTAATTATTATTATATTATATTATGGAAGAAAACAAAACACCAGTAACAGAAGTTGCTGAACAACCGCAAGTTGACAATAAAGTAGAAAAACTTACGGTAAAAAAGAAGGCAAAAAAAATATTTGAACAACCTAAAGATAACATTTCAAAAGTAGACATGAGCGCTGAACCTCCTGCTCCACTAAAAAGTGATGTTACTAAAGTAGAAATACCTGAGGTAAAAGAAGAGGTGGCTGAAGTAAAAGAAAAACCAGCTGTTTTAGAAGAGATAAAGGTTCAGCCAGAAGCCACTAAAGAAGTACCACTTGAAACCGTAAAACCTAAAATTGATTTACCAGAGAACATTCAAAAAGTAGTGGACTTTGTAAATGACACAGGTGGTAGTTTAGAGGATTATGTTAGGTTAAATAAAAATTATGACGATGTTGATGTAGACGTTATATTAAAAGAATATTATCAAAACACAAAACCACATTTAGATGTAGAGGAAATCTCATTTATGTTGGAGGATAAATTTTCGTACGACTCAGATGTCGATGACGAAAAAGAAGTAAAAAGAAAAAAGCTAGCCTTAAAAGAGCAAGTTGCCGAGGCTAGAAAGCACCTGGACGGCTTAAAGTCCAAGTATTACGATGAGATTAACGCGGGAGCTAGTTTAACAGACGCTCAAAAAGAGGCGATTGAATTTTATAATAAATACAACAAGGATTCCGCAGAGCAAGCGGTTGTTAACGAAAGTCAAACCAAAATTTTCAAAGAAAAAACCAATGAGGTTTTTAACAACGAATTCAAAGGTTTTGAATATAACGTTGGTGATAAAAGATTTAGGTTTAACGTTAATGACGTAGATTCAGTAAAGGAACAGCAGAGTGATTTAAATAATTTTGTCAAAAAGTTTTTGAACGAAAAAAATGAAATTACAAACGCTGGTGAATATCACAAGTCTTTATTTACTGCTTCTAACGCTGACGCTATAGCGAATCATTTTTATGAACAAGGAAAAGCTGATGCACTAAAAAATAGTATAGAATCTTCTAAGAACATAAACATGGAACCAAGACAATCACACGAAGGTGATCAAAAAAATCCTGGTGGCATGACGTTTAAAGTTCTTGGTGATAGTGTTGATGATTTCAAGTTCAAAATTAAAAAAAGAAAGTAAATTAACAATTTAAAATTATTACAAAATGGCAATTACAAATCCGGGGGGCTTATTAAATAGCGTCCCAAGTGTTCAACAAATGACACTACAGTCGAATTATATCGACTTTACTGCGCAGGCAACCGCTGGTTGGGCGCAACAATACTTACCTGAATTAATGGAGCAAGAAGCTGAAGTTTTTGGTAACAGAACAGTTTCAGGTTTCTTATCTCAAGTAGGTGCAGAGATGCCTATGACTTCTGACCAAGTTGTTTGGTCTGAGCAAGGTAGATTACACTTAAGTTATGGTGGTACAACGGCTGCTGCTGACGTTATCAATATCCTTACAGATGCTGATGGAAATTCAGTTGACGCTGCTAACGAAGCTGGTCACGGTATTAGAATAGGCGATACGGTTATCGTATCTTCTGCTGCTGAAACAGTTAGATGTTACGTTACAGCTGCTGTATCTGCTGGTACAGGATCTTCTTCAACTACACATACAATTACAGCTAAACCTTACTCACACGCAACTCTTGCAGCTGCTGGTATTGGTACTGGTACTGTAGCAGTAAACGTGTTTGTTTATGGTTCTGAATTCTTAAAAGGTACTGATACTAATAGTACTGGAGCTAACGAGCCTATTTTCAAAAGCTTTACTAACAAACCAATTATTATGAAAGACAAGTATCACGTAAGTGGTTCTGACACTGCTCAAATTGGTTGGGTTGAAGTAGCTGGAGAATCTGGTGTAGGTGGTTACTTATGGTATCTAAAAGCAGAAGGTGAAACAAGAACTCGTTTTACTGACTACTTAGAGATGACAATGATTGAAGCTGAAAAAGCTGTTGGTTCATCTGGTGCTGAAGGTGCTCTTGCTGCTGGTGCTGGTACTGAAGGTTTACTAGCTGCTATATCTTCAAGAGGTAACGTTGAGACTGGTGGTATTGTTGGTACAAACACTGCTGCTCAAAACTTAGCAACTTTTGATTTAATTCTTAAAGAATTAGATAACCAAGGTGCTATTGAAGAAAACATGTTATTCTTAGGAAGAGGTCACTCTCTACTTATTGATGATATGTTAGCTGGTATGAATTCTTATGGAACTGGTGGTACATCTTATGGTGTATTCGGTAACGAAGAAGACATGGCAATAAACTTAGGTTTCTCTGGTTTCAGACGTGCGTCTTACGATTTCTACAAGACTGATTGGAAATACTTAAACGACAAAGGAACGAGAGGAGGTATATTAGATGCTAACAAGTTAGAAGGTATTTTAGTACCTGCTGGTGTTACTTCTGTATACGACGAAGTTTTAGGAAAGAATCTTAAGAGACCTTTCTTACACGTTCGTTATAGAGCTTCACAAATGGATGACAGACGATTAAAAACATGGACTACTGGTTCTGTTGGAGGAAATATTACTTCTTCAATTGACAAGATGGAAGTTCACTATTTATCTGAAAGATGTCTAATTACTCAAGGTGCAAATAACTTTATGTTATTAAAGTCTTAGTATAACTAATTAAGGAGTCGGGGCTTCGGCCTCGACCCCTTTATTTTATTAATTTTATTATATATTATCATGGCAAAAAATAAAAAAACAAAAGTGGAATCAACTCCACAGGTTGAAGAACCAAAAGTTGAAACAGTGGTTATGGAGGCTCCAAAACCAAAAATAAAAAAAGACCCGTCTTCAGAAGAAGGTTGGGTTATAAAAGATAGATTGTACAAATTAAAAGGAAAAAATAAACCTATTAGTTTTTCTGTACCATCTTCAAATCTACGTTGGTTTGATGAGGAGGCGGGTTATCAAAGATCTATACAATACAGTAAGAATCAAACAACTGTTTTTGTAGAGGACATGAAAGGTGATATACATAGAGAACATATAGTGTTTAGAAATGGTAATTTATTTGTACCTGGAGAAGAGGTTATTTTACAAAAGTTCTTATCTATATATCATCCAAAATTAGATAATCTTTACTATGAAGTAAAACCAGAAGTAGAAGCTGAACAAACTTTAGATTATTTAGAATGGGAATTAGCTGCCTTAAACTTAGCACAACACATGGATATTGACCACGCAGAAGCTATTTTAAGAGTACAAATGGGCTCTGTTGCGTCTAAGATGAGCTCTAAGGAGATCAAACGTGATTTGATACTACTAGCAAGGAGAAATCCTCAACTGTTCGTAGAGCTCGCTAAAGACGATAATGTTATACTTAGAAATTTTGGTATTAAAGCGACGGAAGAAGGTGTTATAACCTTATCTCAAGATCAAAGAACTTTCAGTTGGACAAGTACTGGTAGAAAGCTAATGACAGTTCCGTTTGACGAAAATCCTTATTCAGCTTTAGCCGCTTGGTTCAAAACTGACGAAGGTGTAGATGTTTATAGAACGATTGAAAAACACTTAAAATAAACGTAGAAAGCGGTCGTCTTCGGGCGATCGCTAATCTACTAAAAATATTATGGAAAATAAACCAAAAGGATTTGGAGACACTTTGGCTAATTTTTTAGAAATGTCAGGGGTTAAAATAGTTGTTAATAAAATGCAAAAAGCAACAGGTAGAGAACCTGAAGATTGTGGTTGCAAAGGTAGACAAGAAAAATTAAACAAAATATTTCCTTATAAAAACAAAAAATAATTATGGCGGTACCAGTAGATACAGTATATCAAAGAGTTTTAGCTTTAGCTAATAAAGAGCAAAGAGGTTATATAACACCTCAAGAGTTTAACTTGTTCGCTAATCAAGCTCAAATGTCTATATATGAAAATTATTTCTACGAAAAAGACAAAGCCTTAGCAGATAGTTCCGGTAGGGGTAACAACACAGCTACTGATGCTATTCATATGATTAACGAGAAGCTAAAGTCATTTTACGAAGATTCTGTTTCGGCTGGTAGTGGTATAAACTTAGCCGCCGATCTTTATAGGTTGGAAAACGTATATTTAGCTGTTAGTAATAGCGGTTCTCAATTTTGCCAAGAGATAACAGAAAAAGAATATAGTTTAATGATGGCAACAGGTTCTGATTTGACACCTAATCTTTTAAACCCATTTGTAGATAGGCCAGTTTACAGAAGAGTGTCACACAATGTTATAAATTGTTATTCTAGTTCTAACACAACGGCAGCAACAAGTGGCGTTACGTATTCTTATTATCAGCAACCAACTTTAGTTGTTTGGGGATATTCAGTGGTTAATTTAGAAGCCATGTACAACGCGGGTACTTCAACTAATTTCCAATTACACCCTTCTGAAGAAAGCGTTTTGGTTATAAAGATATTAGAATTAGCTGGTATAACACTAAACAAACCTGGATTAATTCAAGTAGCAAACCAAGAAGAAGCAGAAATTTTACAAACAAAAAACTCATAATAAATGGCATTAATAACACAGACGGGACAACAGTATTACAGCACGGCCTCACCAACGCCGTTTGGTGATTATCAATTTACATCCTTAGATAATATAATAAAGCACTTTATGTTTGTGTATACTGGAGAGGGTAAGCTAATAAACAAGGTTAATAGAACAGACGTTCAGTTTCACGCAATGCGTGCTTTGCAGGAAATGTCCTTTGATACTTTTAAATCTTGTAAAACTCAAGAAATTAGATTACCAGCAAGTTTAACAATGGTTTTACCACAAGACTATGTAAACTATGTAAAGCTTACTTGGTCTGACAACAACGGTGTTGAACATGTTATATATCCGACTTCTAAAACGTCTAACCCTGTACAAGTGCAACAGGATGCGGCAGGTACTTATCAGTATGATGGTACAGCGCTAGACACTGATAATACATCAACAACTAACGCTAATTATGTGTCTAACACACCTAGTGAAAACCAAGATTATGATGACGATGAATATTGGAGTATAACTGGTAATAGATATGGTATTGATCCTCAACACTCCCAAACTAATGGTTCATTTTTTATAGATTGTGCCACTGGTAAAATACATTTTAGCTCTAACTTAGCTGGACAAACTGTAATATTAGAATATATAAGCGATAGTTTAGGAACAGATGCTGAAATGAAAGTTCATAAGTTTGCTGAAGAAGCAATGTACAAGTGGATTATGTATGGTATATTATCTTTAAAATCTGATATACCAGAATATGTTGTACAGAGATACAAAAAAGAAAGATTTGCCGAAACAAGAAAAGCAAAACTAAGATTATCAAATATTAAAATAGAAGAAATTACTCAAATACTTAGAGGAAAATCTAAGTGGATAAAACACTAGTATATGGCTGAGATTAATCATCAGTTCACCGCGGGGAGAATGAACAAAGATCTCGACGAGAGATTAGTTCCTAACGGTGAATATAGAGACGCATTAAATGTAGAAGTTTCTACTTCAGAAGGATCTGCGGTTGGTACCGTACAGACGCTCTGGGGTAATAAAATCGTAGCCTCAGGCACAGCGAACGAAAGTTTAAAATGTATAGGTTCTATAGTTTGGGAAAAGGAAAATAAAGTTATTTGGTTTGCTACTTCATTAGAAGGATCTAGCACTCAAGTAGATTTTATTTATGAGTATGATGTAGATTTAGATACTGTAGCTGTTGTTTTTCAAGAGTACCACTCGGTTACTACAAAAATAAACGGGGCTTTAAACAACAATGTGTTTATGCCTGTTGCCGCTGGCCAAGCTAGTTCAGTTTTACTAGGTATTCAACCAGGAATGACATTTACCGCTCATGATCCAGCGACGGGTAATGTGCTAGGTCCATTTGAAGTGCAAGGCGCTAGTTATGGTAACGTATCTGGTTGGATGGTTCAACTGACCTCTCCAGCTACTATACCTGACCATTGTACTTTAAAGTTTTCAGTTGGAGGAGGTAGAACACTAGGATTTGACCCTAACTATCTTATCACTGGTGTAAATATATTAGAGGATTTACTACTGTGGACAGACAACAATACAGAGCCTAAAAAAATAAATATTACAAGATGTAAATACGGTAGTTTAAATGCTAACCTTGTTAATGGTTGTACTAGTTTGTGGGTAATGGGAGCGAATAAAGGTAGGATGCTTGAAGAACACGTAACCGTTGCTAAGAAGTTCCCTATAACACCACCTGTTTTAACAATGCAAACAACTGAACGTGGGTTTGGTAATTATGGAGGGGCGGAAACAGAGGCAATAATTAATTATAATTTTACCTACGCGGCCGGGCCAGATATAGGGGAACCGCTTACAGCTGGTGTTGAAAGTGATGGTGTAAATGTTTTACACATAATCTTATCAGGTACAACACCTTCTTGGCAACCTGGAGACACGTTAGAACTTAATTACCAAAACAGTGCTAGCGATTTTTCAGAGTCGGTTGTGGCTAGAATACAAATAGTAAATATGACAACCTTTACATCAGGTTCAATAATACAATTTGAAATCCTATCAATAAGTAGCGGTATAGTAACGGTTGATGAGACTGGAAATCCAGCTTCATTTGAAGCAAAACTAGAACAAAAAACCCCTTTGTTTGAATTTAAATTTCCAAGGTTTGCTTACAGGTGGAAGTATGAAGATGGGGAATACTCCGCTTACTCTCCTTTTTCGGAGGTAGCTTTTTTACCTGGTGAATTTGATTATTTTCCAAAAAAAGGTTACAATCTAGGTATGTCAAACCAAATAAGGTTTTTAGTTGTTTCCAAGTTCTTACCTAACCCAACTCACGAGGATTCAAGCTTAATGAAGCACAAAACACCTTTAGACGTAGTTGAGGTTGATGTGCTTTACAAAGAATCAAATTCCACAAACGTATATACAGTAAAAACAATTAAAGGGCCAGAGGTAGCCAATACTACATTAGGCACGCAGAACTCCCCAGCTGATATTGGTTGGGATGGAAAAATAAAATATACTGATCCATCTGTAGGTGCTCCTGTTGACAAGTATTTTCCTTCTGGATTAACCTCTCAGTATCCTTCAGAAGCAGACAAAGCGCTATTTGAAAAACACCCAGAGGGTTCTTTAAAAATAGAATCCGAACTTATACACGCGGCTGTACCAGCTAACCAACTACTAAGACCTTACGATAACGTTCCAAGAAAAGCTTTAGCCCAAGAAGTTTCTGGCAATAGACTAATATATGGTAATTACTTGCAGCAATATGACTTAAAAAGCGCAAATGGAAAAACTATATCTCCTAAATTTATGATTCGTTTGAGTCCACGTAAAAATAGATACGGTCTTTTTGGTGGTGATCAACCACTAAACTATGATCCAGATTTCGACACAACTGGAAGTTCAACTGGAGTTTTAAGCCCTTCACCTTGGCAAACAATAAGTGGCGTTGCTGCTAAACCTGAAAAATCTATAAAGTCAATAAGGAAATACCAAATAGGAGTTGTATATATGGATGAGTTTGGTAGACAAACACCCGTTTTAACAGACGAGAGCGGTACTATACAAGTAGAAAAATCAGAGGCAACTAGTTATAACTTTTTAAACGTTAGGTTAGATGACGGTACTTTCCAAAGTCCAAGTTATCCATCAGCTCCACACTGGGCAACTCACTATAAATATTTTATAAAAGAAACTTCTAACGAGTATTATAATTTAGCTATGGATCGTTTTTATGACGCTGAAGATGGTAACGTTTGGCTTTCTTTTCCTTCATCAGAAAGAAACAAGGTAGATGAGGAGACTTATATAATACTTAAAAAACAACATGACAACGATACCGCTGTTAAAGCTGATGCTAGGTATAAGATTTTAGCAATAAACAATGAGGCACCTACATTCGTAAAAACACAACAAAGATCAATGGGTTCTGTTATTTGTGACTTTGGAGTTGACGGTGAGCCAAAAGAGGGCGCTAGAACTGTAGATATACCAAAAACTCTTTGGGAAGATAATTACGGTGACAACTTCGGGCAAGGTGATGATCCAGATGTTTTAGTATTTAGAGTCAAACTTGATGAGCACGCCTCTAGATGGTATACTGTTGCTGGTAAAAATATGGTAAATAACCATATGAGACTATCTGCTACTAAACCATTTAGCTTTGACATGCATTTCACCACGGTGGATCCAAGTGCAAATCCTTTAGAATACAAACCTAACTTAAAAATAGAATTAGCTAGACAAGTTATAGCTCAATTACCAGAATTTGAAGGTAGGTTTTTTGTTAAAATACATAGAGATATAACTTTAGAACAAAACATATTGGTAGGCCAAGGAGAACCTACTTATTTCACTCTACAAAGTCAAGAATTACAAAGAATAAAAGCAAGGCACGCGGGTAAATCTGGTCATAAAGAGACGTGGTACAATTCAGACAGCACGGCTGACAGAAGAGGTTTTTTCTTAGACGAATCGTCTGTCATGGGAGCTTCTTTTCTTTCAAGCCCTGAAAATGGCCAAGCTCTTGGTGTTACCGGGTCAGGTACTATTGGTTGGAGTTCAACAGGTACGGCTAACACTGATCCTTATGATGGTGTTGGTGTTGATGGTAACCCTCCTAATAGCTCGGGTAGATTTAGTAACTCTTATATAACAAGTGGTTCGGGTTCTGGATTTGGATCTAGCAACGGCGCATCAAATGGTGTTAGCGGTAGTTCAAACTGGGCTAAATTATCCGGTTTACATCCTATTGGTATAGGTTTATTTGATTCTGGGTTGCATGGTCAAAACTCTTCAGATGTAGTCGCTGATTCAATGATGATTAGTTATAGTCATTTATGTGACGATGATACAGATAGAGACCCGGCTCGAGATCACAAAACTAACGACGCGGAAAAAGCTTTTTGGAAACACATAACAAGAACTGGTACAAGATTTAGATGGCAGGGCGACACAAATGTTTACGAAATAGAGGGTTCTCCAGACGGTAGTGCAAATGTAAAACAAGCTAAGCTAGAAAACTACGATAATGATAAGTACCCAGGTGATGATTATTATGATTGTGGTAACCACAGAAGAAGAGCTTACATTAGATTTTCACCACCTATACCAACAGTTAACGGTACACCGGGTGAGTTACCTGGCGGTGTTCAGCAAATATTAACTAATTACGATCCTAGGCACATGCTTGTTCTTGGCGATGGTAACCACTGGAACAATTGTAATAACTGTGAAAGAAGGCAAAGTGGTGAAAAAAGAACTATTGAAATTGTTGATGTAGAATATGCTGAAGATTCTGACTTTACGAGTGATAATCCAGCTATATGGGAAACAGAGCCCAAAGAAGATGTTGGTTTAGATTTATATTACGAAGCTAGTCCAGCATACCCTATTGGGGACAATTACTATTATCATGGTAGTTGGAATCCACTAGATTGGTATAACTGTTATTCTTTTGCTAACGGCGTGGAGTCAAATAGAATTAGAGATGATTACAACACACCTTTAATAGATAAAGGACCTAAAGTGTCTATGCCTCTAGCTGAACAATATATGGAAGAAAGAAAGTGGAGTGGCCTTATATTCTCCGGTATATTTAATAGCTCTAGTGGTGTTAATAGATTAAATCAATTTATACAAGCGGAAGCTATAACAAAAGATTTACAACCAGCTTATGGTAGTATACAAAAATTACATTCAAGATCTACTGCTGATGGAGATTTAATAGCTTTGTGTGAAGATAAAATATTAAAAATATTAGCTAATAAGGACGCGTTATATAATGCTGACGGAAACAGTAATGTTACAGCTAATAACAATGTTTTAGGTCAAGCTATACCTTACGCAGGGGAGTTTGGGATATCTAGAAATCCTGAGTCATTCGCATTTGATTCTTATAGATCTTATTTCTCAGACAAAGATAGAGGGGCTATAATGAGATTGTCAGCTGATGGCTTAACACCTATATCTGAAGCTGGAATGAGAGATTATTTTCACGATAGACTCAAAGGTAATATAAATTCTATAATTGGTAGTTGGGACGAACGTAAGGGTATGTACCATATCAGTATAGACAATGTTCCTGCTGATAATAGTGAATCAACTTATATACCACCGTCGACTACTTGGAACCACGTAAGAGGTAAAGTTGGTAATGGTGGTAGAGGTATTCAATTCAATAAGGGTACTATTAACCCTGCTGTTGGAGGTGATAATAACTTTTCTTGGTGGGAAGAAAATATAGCATTAGATAGTGGTGACGTTGGTTTTTATGGTTCAACTGGAGCCGCTGTAGGTCAAGCGCACCTAGTAAAAAACATTACTATGTCTATAACTGATGTATATGGGCAAAACATAATAAACAACGGCGTAAACCTTGTTGATACTTCGCTGGTGGGAAATCTAGGATATGCATTATATGATAGTGTTTCTGTTGATCTTTATATTGAAGTGACAGATTTTAATGATCCAACAGCGGGTAGAGCTGTTTTTAAGTCCGTTGCACCTTATTATCAAAGATTTGACTGCTCGTCAGGTACATGTGTTGACAGTATTCCTGCGCTCTTAGGACACGTTCCACATACATATTTGTCAAACAATGGTACAGATACTTTTGGTGATACAATATATCACGCGTTCTACACAGTAGGAACCGTTCAACATGTTTCTGGAAATCTTGATGTAGACGCTCATGAAGTTGTATTAAAACTATGGTACGCTCCTAAAGAAACACCTGTTCTACCAAAAACAGTTAGTTATAGTGAAAACGTAGGTGGTTGGGTTAGTTTAAAGTCTTGGATGCAAGAAGCGGGTGTTTCAACAAATAATAAATTCTTTACTTTTAAAGGTGGTAGCATGTACGAGCACTACGTTGGGAGTAAAATCGCCACTTATTACCCTGGTTCTTCAAACGAAATATATGATGAACCTAGCGTAACGGTTCTACTAAACGATTCGCCTGGGTCGGTTAAAACGTTTAACACGTTAAACTATGAAGGTTCGGAAAATTATTTTACTACACAAGCTTTTAACGTTGATGGGGAGTATTATAATATAACAGGGCAAAATGGTTGGTACACTGGTGAGATTACAACTAATTTAGAAACAGGATTAATAAATGAATTTAAAGAAAAAGAAGGTAAATACTTTAACTATATAAAAGGAAAAGATTATGGAACTTCAATTACTGATTTAGATGTGCAACAATTTAACACACAAGGAATAGATATACCAACTGATGTTAGCGGTGGCGCTACTGGTAACTCAATTATAGTTATTGAGGATTTAGGTGATTTAGATTAAAAATAAAATAAATGGCAAATAATTACGATGTTTTAAGTGCAATTGGTGTTGATGCGGCTGGAGCCACGTTAACTGCTAATGATTTTGGTGGTCTCACCGGTGGGTACGGCCAAAATATGCATATGTTGATAATACCCCATCAAGGTTGGACTATCTCAGCCGCGGATTTTACTATAGGAGGTTCAACGCCTTCTGCTAGCACCGCGTACGCCGCTACCGGCGGAGTGGAAAGAACTTTTACACATGGAAGCGGAGGTTGTGTTTTACCAAACACTTACTTAACTGCGTTAAAAATGCGTGATACAGCTGCTCCCCACACCTCTGCCAATATGATAGCTATCCAATTTGTAACCTTGACTGGTACTTTTCCTACGTCTAACACGACAATACAAATAGATATTGATGGTTCCACACAATGCGTAACACATGGTTACTCTTTTAACGAGGATATACCTTCGTATTGGCCAACTGACGCAAATAGTTTCAGCGGGACAAATGTTCTTTTTTGGTCTGAAATTGTACTTAATACAGGTTGTACTACATGCGTGGTTGGGCAACCAACAACAATTGGTAGTGTAACTAGAAGACTAATGAGTGGTAAGTGTTGTGCTAACTCTTCTTATCTTCATTATTCTAGAACTTTTACTTGTAGAAATGGTTTTTATTTTCATAATTTTCCAAACCCATTTTTATCAGTTATTAATTCAAATTCGTATATTATTAACGAAGTTGTTTTGGTTTCAGACGACACCACCGGTTTACCAACGTCAATTAGATTTGATATAGAGTACATATGCGGTACGCATTCGATAAATCCTGATAAGACAGACAGTATAATTTGGAGAACACCTGAGTGTGGTACTTTACCGTCCCCAGTGATGCCTAGAATAATGAACAACTCATGGACAAATATTATGGCACAAGACATTCGATTAGGTACAGCTGTAATACAAGGTGGCGCAACGGTTGGTTTAAAAATCACAAGCTCTCTTTCCGCTGATTATGATGTTGTTTTAACTCAACTTGACAGCGCGACAACATATGATTTTAATACAGGCTATTTTACAACAAAAAGAACAACTTTAAAACAAGCGCCAGAAAGTCTTTTACAAAGGTTCTCTAGGTTTGGTATTGAAGAATGGCAACGTGACATAGTGATACCTAACGCCTCAAGTGTTCCAATGTATTACCAAGCATCAATAGAACCATCGCCTGGGACTATAAACGACGAAGCGCTTAGATTGCCGATCCTAACAGTTATGGGTAGAAATACGGTAAAACTAAATGATATTGTTATATACAACGGTATATCTAACAACTTTACAACTACCCTTAGTTCTGACGTTTCTCTTGCTACTGATAGATTGCTTTCACCATGTTTTGATCAAGACCTACAAGATTTAACAAATAATCCTATAACCGCTTTTACTAATACTTTAACAATGGTACCTATAGCAGGAACAACAGCTGGTGGTACAACAGGTAGCACTATTGTTGTTGCTGATACTAGTTCGATAAGTTTTGGTGCTGAAATTGCTGGAGGAGGCGTAAACGCTAATACCACGGTACTTAGTATAACAAACAGCACAACCCTGGTATGTAATCAAGCTCATGGGCTTGGTGTTGGTGCTAGTATAACTTTTGCTAACCAACTAGGTATCAAAAGACAACCAGTATCAACAGACTGGACATCTGAACACAAGTTTGTGTGTAACGTTTTAGCTAGAATTGGTTCTCCCTCGTCTAGTACGTGTCAACTATTAGTAGATTTAAGTAGCGCGGACAGAACGAGGTTAAACGCTTTAATAGTAACACCACATGCAGCTTCTTATGTTGGTATTTTTGGCGTGAATATTATACCTTTAACCTATCTTGTTGGGGCGCCGGTTGCCGCTGATGAAAACACTATAATAACTATAGCAAACACCGTGCAAAATGGTATAAACACTTCGCTACCAGATATACAACCTGGTCATGAGTTAGTGCTAAGCACTATGAATGGTGGTAGTGTGAATTTCACAGGTGGACACACTTTAACAAACACTACCGCGAATGTATTATCTACAAGCGTACAATACACAACATCCGCACAAGTTTTTAAAACACCATGTTATTCCAGTGATACCGTATCGCATGTTTCTACATTAGATATATCAGAGTGTGTAGGTCCTTATAGAAAACCAACAAAAGCAGCTATAGCTAGAGATGTCGCTGTAGGTGCTTCTATAGAAATAAATCCTTTTGAAGATTACCCTTCTAATGGTTATTTAGATGGTGATAATTTTATTTTTGGTGGCATAAACAACGCGACTATAGCAGTAACAGGTACCTCGGGTAGTGGTACAGCTACTGTTGAGAACAATATAATAAAATTCCGTAATCCAACTACAAAACCAGGAGTAACGCCTGCGGCTGTAACAATAACATACACCATGACAGACGCTTATGGTAATGCTACAACAGGTTTAACAGCTGTAATAACTTATATAAACGTTTAATTATGCCAACATTAACTTTAACTTTTGAAAATCCAATACAAGACTCAGTGCAAGTAGGTGATGAAATTTTCTTTACACCAGTTGCTACTGTAGGTGGTGCAAGCGTAGGTGGTGAGGTAGTCTCTATTGGTCCTTGTGCTAGTATTAATGCTGCTAGGTTAGTAATGACCGTGACATATCCAACTGGTGGTCCCACGCCGGGCACGAGCCCTTATGGCTCTGCCATTAGTAGTTACTTTATATTATTTAGTAAACACAAAAATGTAAACCCAAGTGGTTTAATAGGTTACTACGCTGAGGCCACAATGAAAAACAACGAGCTAGACAAAGTATCAGAGTTATTTAGCGTTGGCGCCGATATCTTTGAAAGTAGTAAATAATGCAAAAAAAGTGTGATTATTATACTATATTAAATAATATAAATGTCTAAAAACAAACTAGTATCAAGAAAAGGTATACTAGAACTTGAAAAAGTTCTAATAGATAATACAGATGGAAAAAACATTATAAGCAACAAGGGGGAGAGTATAGTTAGGTCTGAAGTTTTTCCATTAAAGCATTCTTTTGCTGACGGTATATACGTTAGACAAATGAGTATGAAAAAAGAATCAGCTGTAATTGGAGCAATACATAACCACTTACATGTTTGGTTTTTATTAACTGGTAATATAACTGTTACTACAGAAAATGCACAAGAAGATTTTATAGCGCCGTGTTACGTTGTTTCAACGCCTGGTGTTAAAAGAGTTATTTTTGCTAATGAGGATAGTATATTTGTAAATATACATAAAAACCCTAGCAATACACAGGATTTAGACAAACTAGAAGCAGAAATTGTTTCAAAAAATTATGAAGAATATGAAAAATATATTAACAAAAACAAATAGCTTATGTCGTTCGTATTAGTAGGAGTAGGTGTAGCCAGTGGGGCTGCAAAAATAGGTATGGCACTTTCTGGTGGTCGAGCTCGTAGAAGAGAGCAAAAGGCAGCAGCTAGAGAACTAGCAAAAAGAAAGGCTACGTATGAGAACTTAGATACTAGTAACCCATATCTTAATATGGAGAATACTATGGAAGATCTAACCGTTAACACGCAGCAAGCTGATTTCATGGCTCAACAAAACCAACAAAATCAAGCAAACATTATGCAGAGTATGCAAGGCGCTGCTGGTGGTTCTGGTATTGCTGGTTTAGCACAAGCTATGGCTAATCAAGGCGCTCAACAAGCTCAAGCGGCTTCAGCTTCTATTGGTCAACAAGAATCTGCCAACCAAATGAAAGAAGCTCAAATGGCTGGTAATATACAGATGATGGAAAGAAAAGGAGAGGTATATTCTAGAGCGCAAGAAAAAGATAAAGCAGAAACACTATTAGGAATGGCTCAGCAAAGAAAAGGAGCTGCTGATGCGGCTAGACAAAGAGCAAGAGCCGCTGTTTCGTCAGGTATAGGTTCTATTGGTGGCGCTTTGGCTGGCGGTTTAACAAAAGGAATTCAAGGAGGAGCTGGTGGGCAAACAGGTTCTTTTATGGGTAATTTGAAAGCAGGTACAATCTGGGAATAATAAAAATATAACATGGCTAGAAGAATATTATTTACAAGCAAGAAAAAACAGGAGAAAAAATCTCCTTTAGAAATTAACGAGACGTTAGTGAAAGGCGCAGCGTGGTCTAACTATCAAACGGGAGGCGAGACCAGTTTAAGTGCTGGTGATTGGGATGTCAATGCTTTTGATAAGGCTTTTAATTCGTCTTTCGATCGTGTTAGAAGTAGGTTAAACAAGAAAGATGCTACAACACAAGGTGGTAAACCTGGTGGAACCACGAACAATTATTATGGAGATGTTAATACAGAAAACACAGACAACTCTACGACTATAAATACTGATAATTCTACCAATACTCAAAATATTGAAAACCAACAAAACGTAGGTGGTGATTACGCTGAAGGCGATATAAATAAAGACATAGACAACAGTCAAACAGACAATAGTCAAACGGACAACAGTCAAGTAGACAATAGCATAAATAGCGAAGGTGGTGACATAGAAACCGGTGATGGTGATTTAAACAAAACAACTAACCAAAATACAAACGAAGTAGTTGAAGACGATGAACCCGACGTAGTAGAGCCTGATGTAGTCGAGCCCGACGTAGTAGAACCTGACGTAGTAGAACCTGA
>TARA_R100001443_G_scaffold28025_1_pt1 | contig 19616 bp, 16 predicted proteins | sample TARA_R100001443 | Tara Oceans TARA_R100001443 (sample SAMEA2622142) | marine metagenome | biome: marine biome (ENVO:00000447); feature: deep chlorophyll maximum layer (ENVO:xxxxxxxx); material: "saline water (ENVO:00002010), including plankton (ENVO:xxxxxxxx)" | depth 50 m
TATGGAAACTTCCGCAAAATTTTTAAGACACGAACCCTGTCCATCGTGTAACTCAAAGGACAATTTAGCTCGTTATGATGACAATCATGCTTATTGTTTTGGTTGCCAATACTACGAACACGCCGAGCCACAAACTCCAATAATACAAAATACAAACATGACTGAACTTACAGAACAAGAATACAAACCAATAATTTCTAGAAAAATTACAATTGATACTTGCAAAAAATATAATTACAAATTTGCTAAATATAAAAATGAATTAGTGCACGTTGCTGATTATGGCAATGGCGCTTATAAATTAAGATTTAAAGACAAAAGATTTTCGTGGTTAGGTGATGCTAAAAATACTGGTTTATTTGGTGAACAATTATTTAGAAATTCTGGAAAAAGATTAACACTTGTTGAAGGCGAATTAGATTGTCTTAGTGTAAGTCAAGTATATGGTAATCAATGGCCATGTGTATCTTTAAAAAATGGTGCTCATTCAGCTGTTAAAGACGTAACAAAATCTTTAGAATTTTTATCAAGCTACACAGAAATTATAATTTGCTTTGACCAAGATGAACCTGGAATTAAAGCAGCTAAACAAGTAGCAGAATTATTTCAACCAGGCCAAGCTAAAATTGCAACACTTCCAATGAAAGATGCAAATGAAATGTTAGTGGCTGGGCGCACAAAAGAATTATTAAATTGTTTGTGGGACGCTAAAGTATTTAGACCAGATGGTATAGTAGAAGCATCAGAATTATTAGATAAAGTTGTTAATAAAGAAGTTGTAGAAACAATTAATTATCCGTTTCCATCTTTAAATATTAAAACTAAAGGTTTACGTAAAGGTGAATTAGTTACAGTTACAGCAGGAACAGGGATTGGAAAAAGTCAATTTTGTCGTGAGTTAGCTTACCATTTAATAAAAGAAAAAAAGAAAATTGGGTATATTGCATTAGAAGAAAGTATACAAAAATCTGCTGAAAGCTTATTAAGTTTAGAATTAAACACACCTTTGCATTTAACAACAGAAAAAATTGACAAGAAAAAACTTACAGCTTCTTTTAAAAACTTATTTAATAATGGTAATGTATTATTATACAATCATTTTGGTTCTTTAGAACAAGGACATTTAATTTCAAAAATAAGATACCTAGCTAAAGCTTTACAATGCGAATATATATTTTTAGATCATTTAAGTATTGTTATTTCAGGTAATGAAAGTGGAGATGAGCGAAGAAATTTAGATGCTATTATGACTGGTTTAAGATCATTAGTATCTGAAACTGGAATAGGTTTAATAGTAGTTAGTCATTTAAGAAGAACGTTTAATGACAAAGGTCACGAAGAAGGCGCATCAACTTCGTTAGGTCAACTACGTGGTAGTCATGGAATAGCGCAACTTAGTGATATTGTACTTGGGTTAGAACGAAATCAGCAATCAGCAAAAACACAAAATCTTACATCAGTAAGAGTTTTAAAAAATCGTTGGTCTGGCGAAACAGGTTTATGTGGCAGAATAAACTACGACCCAACAACAGGCCGTTTACAAGAGCATGAAGAAATTTGATTATCATGGTGTTAAGTGGAACGATTACATCTTGAAACAAATTGGCAAAGCAATAACAGCAGCCAAAAAAGAAAACAAACTACAACAACTGTATGTATATAGAATAGAGGACGCAGAACAAATTATGGATATGTTAGAAATACTTTCAACAGTAAGCAGATACGCTTTCTTAGTTGAAGTTAGATATGTGAGTTTAAATTAATGCATTATATATTAGACTTAGAATGTAATAATTTATTAGACAAAGTTACTAAAATACATTGCATAGTAATAAAAGATATTAATACAAATGAAATCTTTACAGACTTAAATGTATGTATTGAAAAAATTAAAAATGCAAAAATGTTAATTGGCCATAACATTATAGCATTTGATATTCCTGTAATAGAAAAAATATTAAAGTTTAAACCTAAAGCAGAACTGTTTGATACACTAGTAGCATGCCGTTTAATATACGCACATATTAAAGAAATTGATTTTAAATTAATTCATACAGATTTTCCAAAAAATTTAATTGGTTCTCAATCTTTAAAAGCTTGGGGTTATAGACTTAAAATGTACAAAGGTGAAAAGCCTCAATCTTGGGAAACGTTTACACCTGAAATGCTTGTATATTGTCAACAAGATGTGGAGGTTACACATACATTATATAATAAAATATTAAGCAAAGAATATTCAGAAGAAGCTTTAAAGTTAGAACATGATGTACAATTATTATGTACTGAAATGATGGCTAATGGTATTGGTTTTGATACTAAAGCAGCACAAAAATTATATTCTGATTTGTCAGCTGAGCGAGAACAATTAGGATTAGAGTTACAAAAATACTTTCCGCCTTGGATTGAAGAGACAACATTTATACCTAAAAGAGACAATAAAAGAATGGGGTATAAAGCTAATGTTGCGTTTATTAAAAAGAAAGAAATACAATTTAATCCAAACTCTAGAGACCATATAGCTTTTAGATTAAAGCATAATCGTAATTGGAAACCTAAAGAATTTACACCAGACGGAAGAGCTAAAGTTGATGACGAAATTTTAAAAGAATTAGAATGGCCTGAAGCTAAAGTATTATCTAGATATTTTATGGTACAAAAACGTATAGCTCAATTAGCAGAAGGTAAAAATGCTTGGTTAAAATTAGAAAAAAATAATAGAGTTTATGGTTCAATAAATACTAATGGAGCTGTAACTGGAAGAGCAACACACAGCACACCAAACTTAGCACAAGTACCAGCAGTAATTATAGAATATGGTCCAGAGTGCAGATCATTATTTTGCGCAAGAGATGGTTATGTATTAGTTGGTGCTGATATGAGCCAAATTGAATTAAGAATTTTAGGACATTATATGTCAGCTTATGACAACGGAGATTATGCAAATGATGTTGTGCATGGTGATATTCACACAAGAACTTTAGAAGCCTTAGGTTTAAAAAAAGAAGAAAGATGGAAAGCAAAAAGATTTATGTACACTTGGCTTTATGGAGGGGGTGCTAAAAAAATAGGTGAAGTAATGGGCACTACTACAGAAGAAGGTTATAAATTAAAAGACAAGTTTTTAAAAAAGATACCTGCACTTAAACAACTTGTAACTAAAGTTCAAGAAGTAGCATCAACAGGTGAACTAGGTGCACTTGATGGTAGACGAATATTTTGTCGTTCACAACACAGTGCATTAAATAGTTTATTACAAAGTGGTGCAGCAGTAGTTAGTAAATATTGGATAGCTGAATGTAAATCATTTTTAAATAATGATTGTAAATTAGTTGCGTGGATCCACGATGAATTAATATTAGAAGTTAAAAAAGGCAAAGAAGAATTTGTTAAACAAGAAGTAATTAAAGCTATCGAAAGAGCTGGCGTTAAATCTAAACTCAGAGTTCCACTTACTGGAGATAGCAACATTGGCCACACCTGGAAAGCAATACATTAGTAGAGCTTTAAGTGGTCGAATTTTAACTCGTGGTTATACAGAAAACGGTTGGACATATTTAGATTTAAGAACTCGTAAAACGCGAGTTACTGAACGTTGGGTTAAATCTGATTACTATAAAGTAATATGTATTACACAAGCTTGGCAGGCATCGCAACGCAGAGCTAAAAGAAAAAAATTAGAACACTCAATTACTTTATTACAAGTATTAAAACTTTATCCTAAAGATGACAAGTGCCCAGTTTTTAAAACCCAATTAATATTTGGTGGTGGTTTAAATCAATTTTCCCCTTCATTAGACAGAATTAATAATTTACGAGGTTACATTAAAGGTAACGTTCAATGGATTTCAGCGCGCGCAAACTCACTTAAACGAGATGCAACTGCTGAAGAATTACACACGCTTGCAAATTGGATAACAAAAAATCAATAACAGTATGGATTTAATATTATTAAATGATGGTTTGTATTTCTTAGTAGAAGTTACAAAAACTATGACAGATGGCATCGAGATTATGCAAGAAGTAGATTGCTTTGATCTTTGTGATATTCTTAGATTACATCTTACAACATATTACGAAGCACCTTTTAATGTTCATGTCATGAAAGATGGGACTGGCGATTTTTATGGGTGTATCTGCAAATAAACAATAGGAAATAAAATGAAAAATGTATTATTAATAGACGGAGATATATTAGCTTATACAATAGCTAGTAATAGTGAACAAGCAATAAACTGGGGCAATGACTTTTGGACTTTGCACACAGACTTTAATGAGTGCAAAACAAAAATAGAAGATTATATTAAAAATGTAACTAATAATTTTAGTGCAAAAAAAGTATATATATTTTTATCTGATACGCATAATTTTAGAAAACAAATATATCCTGCGTATAAATTAAATAGAACTAATAAACGTAAACCAGTTTGTTTACCACAAATAAAAAGATATTTATTTGAAACACATGAAGCTATTAGTGAACCAAGATTAGAAGCTGATGACTTAATGGGTATATTTGCAACTGATCCAAATATAAAAGGTAATAAAATTATTGTTTCTATAGACAAAGATTTAAAAACAATACCTGGAAATATATCTGTAGACTTAGAAACAGTTGAAAAAATTACTAAAAAGAAAGCAAAATATAATCATGCACTACAAACATTATGTGGTGACTCTGTAGATAATTTTCCAGGAGCGCCAGGTATTGGTCCTATTAAAGCAGCAGCTATACTTAATACTAAACAAATATGGCCAGCTGTAGAAAATGCTTTTATTAAAGCTAAATTAACTAAAGAAGATGCGCTATTACAAGCTCGATTAGCTTATATATTGCAACATGGAGATTATAATTTTAAATCTAAAAAAATAAAAATGTGGAAACCGCATGCATAATCAACCAAAAACCTTAATAAATAGTAGCATGTTTAGATAAAAATAAACAATTTATGGCTAAAAACGAAGACTTTACTTTACCTATTAAAACAGACGATTTGATTAAAGAATTAGACAAATTATTTCCTAATCAATGTGCTGATATAAAGGAAAGTGAACGAACAATTTTTTTTAAAAGTGGTCAACGTTCAGTTGTAGATTTTTTAAAATCAAAACAATCAGACAATATATTAAAAAGGAAATAAACTATGTGTGCACCTAGAAGACCAAGAATGCCTGCGCCACCACCTCCGGCTCCTGCTCCGGTTCCAACACCAGTAGCAGATACTAAAGTTCCTGATCTAGACTTAGCAATTGAAACAACGGATCAAAATGTTAAGAAAAAAGCTAGAAAGAAACTTGGTAAAAAGTCGTTAAGAACTGACGTAATGACATCTGGAGAATCTGGTTTAAATATACCAGCTTAATTAATTAAATTATATGTTAGAAAAAGAAAACAATTTAAGTAAATTATACGAAAAATTATCTGCTAAAAGAGACGAATTTTTAGATAGAGGAAGAGAGTGTGCTGAGTTAACTTTACCAGCTATACTCCCACATGAAGGATTTGGTAATAGTGATAGTTTATATACACCATATCAATCAGTAGGTTCTAGAGGCGTTAATAATTTAGCTTCTAAATTGTTGTTATTATTACTTCCACCAAACGCACCGTTTTTTAGATTAAGTTTATCTGGTAGAGTTAGAGAAGAACTAGAGCAAGACCCAAAATTAAAAACTAGTGTAGAAAAATCTTTAGCTAAAATTGAAAGAGAAGTAATGAATGCTATTGAACAAAGTGCATTACGTGTACCTGTCTTTAGTGCATTAAAACATTTAATTATTACTGGTAATGTTTTAGTACATTTTCCAAAAGAAGGACAAATGAAAATTTATCCTTTAAGTCAATACTGTATTAAAAGAGATAGTGAAGGTAGTCTTTTAGAAATAGTTATGAAAGAAAGTGTTTCGCCTTTAAGTTTAAATGAAGAGGTTAGAGCAATTTGTCAAGTAAAAGAAAAAGATGAAGAAATAGATATATACACTTGTATTAAAAAACAAGAAAATGGAAAATATTCAGGTTATCAAGAATGTAATAAAGTAGAAATTCCTGGAAGTTACGGTATATATAAAGAAGACGACTTACCGTATATTCCACTTCGTATGATTAGAGTTGACCATGAGGATTATGGAAGATCTTATTGTGAGGAATTTCTTGGAGATTTAAAATCAATTGAGGGATTATCTAAAGCTTTATTAGAGTCAGCAGCTGCATCTTCAAAAGTTGTATTTATGGTTAAACCAAATGCATTAACTAAAAAAAGAGATTTAGTTGAGTCAAGCAATGGTGATATTATTACAGGTGTTAGAGATGATGTTGCAGTTTTACAAACTGAAAAACAATATGATTTACAAATAGTTGAAAGAACTATTAATACAATAGCAGAAAGACTTTCTTATGATTTTTTATTACAAAGTGCTGTAACTAGAGATGCTGAAAGAGTAACTGCAGAAGAAATTAGAAAGCTTGCAAATGAATTAGAAGCAGCTTTAGGTGGCATTTATTCATTATTATCACAAGAATTACAATTACCTTTAGTTAATTTATTAATGAAAAGATTGTCTGCAAAACAGATGATACCTAAATTACCTAAAGGAAGTATACAACCAACAATTATAACAGGTGTAGAAGCTTTAGGTAGAGGTAATGATTTACAAAAATTAAGAGAGTTTGTTCAAGACATGACTGCATTAGCTACAGTAAATCCACAAGCAGCTGAATTAATTAATATTAATGATTTAATAACTCGTATCGCAACTTCACACGGTATTGATACTGAGGGATTAATTAAAGACGAAGAACAAATAGCTCAAGAACAACAGCAAGCTCAAGCCGATCAAGCAGGTCAAGCTGCAATCGATCAAGGTATGGGCCCTGCTATACAAGGTGCTGTTGATGGAGTTAGAGACGGTTCAGTTAGTCCTGAACAAATATCACAAGCTGTACAGCAAATACCTGGAGGAAATTAATGGTAGAAAAAGTACAGGTGGAAACACCAGAACCAGTAGAACCAACGGTTAAAACACCAGTTGAAACACCAGTTGAAAAAACTACTGAAGTAAAAACAGAAGAACCTAAACAAGAAAAAATTTTAGGTAAGTTTGATACACAAGAAGATTTAATAAAATCGTATCAAGAGTTAGAAAAAAAAGTTAGTCAACCTAAAGCAGAAACTAAAACTGAAGATAAAGGTTTAGAAATTGAAGCTAAAGCAGAAGAAGCAGTAGCTCAAGCTGGTTTAGATATGACAGCTTTACAAAGTGAATATGATACAAATGGTGAATTATCAAAAGCAAGTATTGATAAATTAACCTCAGTTGGAATAGATAAAAGCGTTATTGACGCTTACATTGATGGCCAAACTGCTTTAGCACAAAATATTGAAACAGATATTAAAAGTACCGTTGGTGGACATGATGGTTACAAAGGTATGATGGAATGGGCTAAAGAAAATTTAAGTGCAGAAGAAATATCAGCTTATAATAATACAGTTAATGGCAGAGATGTTGCGTCAGTTAAGTTAGCTGTGTCAGGATTAAAAGCTCGTATGGACGCTGGACAAGAACCAAATTTAGTACAAGGGAAAGCATCAAATTCTACAAATGGCTTTGAGTCTTGGGCTCAAGTTACAGAAGCAATGAAAGACCCTAAATATGCTAAAGACCCTGCTTATCAAGCAGAAATACAAAGTAAGCTACGTAACAGCAAACTTTGATAGTTGTGCAACCTTTATAGGTGGCAACTGAGCAAACATAATTAGATAATAAAACTTGGCCGTCTGCGGACGACAACCCTGAAAATAAAACAAAAAATGTTTCTCTTTAATTAATAACAATCATAATAACAAATAGGAGTATATTATGGCAAATGCAGCACCTGCTAGTATTGGACGAGTCAATGCAGCGGGAACAGAAGATGCGTTATTTCTTAAAGTCTTTTCGGGAGAAGTTTTAACAGCTTTCGAAAGATCTAGTGTAACGCAAGGCGCGGAAATGGTTAGAAGCATAGCTTCGGGCAAGTCAGCAAGCTTCCCAGTAATGGGCAGAATTGCGGCGGCTTATCATACACCGGGCACAGAGATAAATGGTACAGATGTAAACCACAACGAGAAAGTTATTACAATTAATGACTTACTTGTAAGTTCAGCATTCTTATCAAATATCGAAGAAGCTAAGAACCATTGGGACGTAAGAAGTGCTTACAGTAATGAAATTGGAAGAGCATTAGCTTTCCAAAAAGATAAGCATGTTTTACAAACTATTGGACAAGCAACATTAGCGTCAGCTAATATCACTGGTGGAGATGCGGGAACAGCAATAACTAATACAGGTATTGCGTCAGCAACAGCAGCGACAGCAGCAAACGCAATGATTGATGCATTGTTTGATGCAGCTTCAGCTTTAGACTCTCACTACGTTCCAAAAGAAGGTAGAAAAGCGTTTATAAGACTTGAAGAATACTACAAGTTAGCGAATGCAACTAACGCAGTTAACATCGACTTTAGTGGCGGAGCTAACGGCGGAGTAGCAGATGGTAAAGTTATGAAAGTAGCTGGAATTGAATTAATTCCAACTGCACATTTCGTTTCATCAAATGTTAACTCTGGTGTAGATCAAGGTTCAGCAACTCAGGGTGGTTCAAACCCTCAAGCTGTTAACTTATCTAACTTTGTTTGTTTAGTATCACATCCTTCAGCGGCTGGAACAGTTCAGTTAATGGACCTAGCAACTGAAATGGAATATGATATCAGAAGACAAGGTACGTTAATGGTTGCTAAATACGCTATGGGACATGGTGTATTAAGACCAGAAGCAGCAGTAGGTATCAAAGAAGCGTAATATTTATATTACGTTTTTTATATGGGAGGCGAGGTTAACACAGACAACTCGCCTCTCAATTAATTAAAATTTTTAAAAAAATATATGGCTACACAAATAACAAATACAAGTGAATTACAAGCTATTAATACTATTTTAAGTATTATTGGTGAAGCGCCTGTATCTTCTATTACTACTAATATTGGATCAGATGTTTCTATAGCAAAACAAATATTAGATGAAAGTTCTGTATCTGTACAAAGTAAAGGTTGGAATTTTAATACAGAAGAAAGTTATTCTTTAGCTTTAGATAGTAATAATAAAGTTCCTGTACCATCAAATTGTGTTTGGTTAACAACAAGACCAGCAGACTCAACTTTAAAAGTAATAATAAGAAACGGATTTTTATACAACAAAGAAACTCACACAGATATATTTGATGCAGCTGTACTTGTAGATATGATTATTTTACTTCCATTTACAGAATTACCCGAATTTGCAAGAAGATATGTGGTAACTGTAGCTGGTCGTAGATTTCAAGCAAGATATTTAGGTTCAAAAGAATTAGCTGGTTTTAGTGAACAAGATGAACTAGCAGCACTTACTACTTGTGAACAATTAGATGCAGCTAATGAAAAACAAAATATTCTAAAAGGAGACGTAGCAAATCGTATCATATTTAGAAATAATCACAGAAGGTTTTACTAATGGCAGTAGTATCAACGTCTATTCCAAATTTAGTTAATGGAATATCGCAGCAAAATCCTACGCAAAGAAATATTACTCAAGCAGAAGCTCAAGTAAATGCACAAAGTTCAATTGTTAAAGGTTTAACTAAAAGACCACCTTTAGAATTTATAGCTAATATTTCAGCAAACCAAGCGTATTCAACTAATACAGCAGTTCATCCATTTATAAGAGACGGCAATAATCAATATATGATTACTGTTTATAATGGAGGAATTAAAGTATTTAATCTTAGTGGAAGTGAGCAAACTACAACTATTTCATCTGGCTCTAGCTACTTAGCATCCACAAATCCTAAAGAAGACTTTAAATTTGTTAGTGTTGGTGATTATACATTTATATTAAATAAATCTAAAGTACCAGCAATGACTGCCACAACTACAGCAGCAAAAGTTAATGAAGCTTTAGTTTCATTTAAAAATGCAAATTACGGTAGAACTTATAGTGTAACTTTAAGTCATCCAAGTATGAACAGCGGCAATCCAATTACAAGTTCATTCACAATGCCACCAGGAGATAACGTCGCAACTCAAGGTGGACTTAGAGATACAGCTAAAATTGCAACAGCAGTTAGAACTCATAGTGGAGGTTCGCCGGGAACTACAGGTGGTACTGCATTAAATGCATCACCAATATCAAGTTATTTTACAGTTACTCAATATGACTCTGTATTACATATTAAACCCACAGATAATAATGCTAACTTTACAATTACGTCAGCTGATGGTGCAGGTGATACTGCAATGTACACAGTTAGAGACGAAGTAAATGATTTTACAAAATTACCTTACTATGCGCCGATAGGAACTATTATGAAAGTTACTGGTGACCAAGGTGAAACAGATCAAGAATATTATGTAGCATTTTCAGGTAATGGTGTTTGGTCAGAAACAATTGCACCTGGAACTAAAACATCACTTGATGCATCTACAATGCCACATGCAATAGTTAGAGAAACAAATGGTTCATTTACTTATGCTCCATTAACTTGGACAAATAGATCAAGTGGGGATAGTGATACAAACCCAGATCCAACTTTTGTAGGCAAAACAGTTAATAATATTTCTTTTTATAAAAATAGAATGATTTTATTAGCAGATGAAAATATAGTATTTTCTGAAGCAGGAGCTTATTACAATTTCTTTTCAACTTCAGTTGCAGCTCAATTAGATACAGATCCAATTGATTTAGCTGCAAGTTCAAATGAAGTTAGTATATTAAAACATGTAATTCCATATAATGAAGAATTACTTTGTTTTTCAGACAGAGCTCAATTTAAAATTGAAGCTCCAGATACAGGTTATTCACCATCTTCTACAGGTATAACTTTATCAACAAGATTTCAACATGACCCTAAAGTTGCGCCAGTAGGTGCAGGTAATTATATTTATTTTACTCAAGCTAAAGGTGCAAGTACAGCAGTACAAGAATACTTTGTAGAACCAGATACTTCAAATAATGATGCTGCAGATGTAACAGTTGGAGTACCAACTTTAATACCAACTAATTGTCATAAATTAATTTCAAATACTATTGAAGATACAATTTTAGCTTTAGTTGATGATGGTGTTGATAGTAATTTAGCACCTTACACAGCCTCAAGTAATGTTGCGCCAACTAATGCAGACCGAATATATGTTTATAAATACTTTTGGAATGCAAATGAAAAAGTACAAAGTGCTTGGTCATACTGGGAATTTACAGGTGTACAAATTATTAGTGCAATAACTTATGAGTCAAGTGTTTATATTTTAGCAAATGAAAGACAAAATTGTAAATTATATAAACTTGATTTAAGAAATTTAGAAGATGATACTTTAGGTATAAATATTTATTTAGATCAAAGAGTTAAACTAAATGGAAGTTATAATGCTGGAACTGGGCTTACAACATTTACAATGCCATATACAGTTAATACAGGTTTACAATGTATAAATGCAACTGATGGCGCAGATATAAGTATTAATAGTCAATCTGGAACAACAGTTACTGTAAAAGGTAATGTTGCATCAGCATATTTAGGATTTAACTTTCAAACTTTATATACATTATCAACACAATATTTAAGAGAACCAGGTAAACAAGGTGGTTTAACTGCTTTAACAAGTGGAAGATTACAAGTTAGAACTATGAGTTTTGACTATGTTAATACTGGTTTCTTTCAAGCAACAGTTTCACATAATAATAGAACAGATAAAACTTATTCATTTAATGGATATATTATTGATAACTCAACTTCTATTATTGGTAATCCAGTTATTACAACAGGTACATTTAGAATACCTGTACAAGCACAAAATACACAACACTCTGTAACATTAAAAACTTCTTCTTATTTACCAGCTAATATTGTAGGTGCAGAAATGGAAGGGTTTTATTACAGAAGATCTGCACGTGCATAATGCAGTACCGTTTGTTCGCAAAGCTATACTAGAAGACGCAATAGTATTAGCGCAGCATGTAAGAAAATTAGATAAATTAGAAATTAAATATTCGCATAATACAATACCTTTAGCTGCTTTAATGTCGGCGTTTCAAACACCTAACAATATTAATTATTCAATTGTAGATGACGATGGTTATGTTTATGCAATGTTTGGTGTAAGTGATTGTTTAAAAACTAAAGGTCATGGAGTTATTTGGTTGCTTTGTTCTGAAGAACTTAAAAAATTTCCAAGACGTTTTTATACAGAAAGTAAGTATTGGTTAGACATATTGCAACAAGACTATGAAGTTATTTATAATTATGTTTATGAAAAAAACTGGTTGTCTTTAAAATGGTTGCAACTATGTGGTTTTAAAGCAATTAAAAAAGTTAAAATCGGACTTAAAAATAAAAATTTTATATTAATATCAAGGGAAAGAAAAAATAATAATGTGTAATCCAACAGCCTTAGCAGTAACTAACTTTGCTATTCAAACAATATCAGCAAAAGCTGAATATGACGACGCTAAAGATAGGTATCGTTTACAAAAAGAAAATAACGATAAAGCTAGAAAGTCATCTCAAATAGCTTATTTGTCAGACTTAGGCAAGTTAGATATTGAACAACAACAAAAAGAAAAAGAAATTGCTATAGCTAAAGAAGAAAAAGAAACAGAATTAATTAAAAAACAAAGCGAAGGTTATTTAGCAGGACTTGAAAAAGGTAATGCAAATATTAATGCTGTGTTAAGAGACATTGGTTACGAGTACCAATCTGAGTTCTTAAATCAGAAAGCAGCAGTTGAAGATATAAATACTCAAACAATATTTGGTTACAGTGATGCTTATAAAGCTATGGAAAAATCTTATGCATCTCTTAAACAACCTGTCATGCCAAGTAAAACTGCTATGGCTCTTAAAATCGCTGGTGCCGGTGCGGATAGTTACGGTAAATATGAAAGCGGTTATTACGGACAAACATAATGGCTATTAAATATCAATCAGGTTTTATAGGCTCACAAAGAGTTTCTTCAGACAGCGAAGCTGCAGCTTTAGTTGATGGATTAAATACTTTTGCTAAAGGTTTTGATACATTAGCCAGAGCTAAAGGTGAAAAAATTACAGAAAAAACAACACAAGAAGCAGAAAAAGCTGCAAGATTAGATAACTTAAAATCTTATCAAGAAGGTGTTGATAGCGGTAAATTAGATGGAACTCAATCAGAATTTTGGATTTCAGTATACGATAATATTAAAGGACAAAATGCAGGGGCAGAATTTCAAACTTCAAAAGCGATTGCTTATAATGAATGGTGGGCAGAAAATGTAGAAAATGATGATTTTGATGGCTCATTATTTCAAGCCTGGTCCTCAGAGTTTGACTCTAAATATTTAGAAGCAAACAAAAATCAATCTAATTTTTATTTAAAAGGTTTAGAAGGCTTTATTAAAGGTACTAATGCTAACTTAGGTGCAAGCTATGCACAAGCTAATGCTACCAAATTAAAAACTAAAGGTAAAAATAACGTTATTGAAATTATTGAAGCTACTATTGGCAATGGAGATGTTAAAGCTAAAATAGCAGAATTAGATGTTAAAACTAATTTAAGTAGATTTTTAACTAAAGAAGATTTTAATGGTTCAGTTATTCAAGCTTACAAAAATAAAATTGCAGCATTAACTATTAAAGGTGATGCAAGTTCTGATTACGAGACAGCTATTGAACTAGTAGATGAATTAATTAATTTTAAAAGAGCTAATGGTTCAATGGTAGTTACTGGTAAAAATGTAGAAGAAATTAATGATTTAAAACAAAAATTAGTAGTAGAACAAATACAACATGACAACGCTGTAAATAAAGTAGCAGAAGATAATGATGTAGTTGAATGGTATGACCAAGAAGAAAAAACATTAAGATTAAGTTTTTGGGATCCACTTAAAAGTAAAGGTGGAACTGAAGGTAAACAACTAGCAGATGCGTCAGCTGACGAATATGAACAGCGTGCAAGAGAATGGTTAAAATTAAATGATAATGCTACGCTACTTGAAAAGAAACAATACTTAGTAGAATTAAGACAAGACATAGTTAATAAATATGAAAATGCACAAATTAAAAATGTATCTTTATATGCACCTGGAAAAAATAAATTTAATATTCAAAGAGAAATAACTGTTATTGGCGAAGCACTTGTAAACTTTACTGAAGTAGGTATTACTGATCGAGAAACAAATAAAACTTGGTATTCGTTAGCTAAACTTAATGGTTATCCGGACACAGAACAAGGTGTTGTTGATTTTCTTTCTAATTATTTAAAAATATTAAAAGCAGAAAAAGGCGGTAGTTAATGGCAACCTTAGATCAAGAAACCTTAGATATTTTAGAAAGTTTAAAAAATGAAGAAGGTGTTATTATACCCAAAGATGATGGCTTAGTTAAAAACGTTACTAAAGAAAATCCAAATTGGTGGGATATTAGTAAAGATATGGCTCTATCAATACCAGAAGCTGGGCTTAACTTTATTGAATATACTGGAGATTTTTTAGAAAGAAATGCACCAGACTTTGCTAAAACTGAAAATATTGGTGGTCTTCATTTTGAAACTTGGGGTAATGAAAAATGGGAATGGAATGATTTTGTTCCTAGATTAATGACGGATCAGGAAAAAAAAGATTTTTCAGTAAACGACAGACAAATGCCGCATTTTCACAAAGCTGAAACTTGGCAAGGGGATATGACTGAAAGAGTTGCTAGATTTATATTTGGTATAATTGGTCCATCAAAATTTTTAAGAGCAGCTGGTTTAGAAGGAACTATAGCTAAAACAGTTGTAAGAGGTGTAACTACAGGAGCTATTGCAGATGCTACAGTTTGGGACCCAAATGAAGGTAGATTGTCAGACTGGTTAATTGAATTTGACTCACCATTATTAAATAATAAAGTTACCAATTATTTAGCTTCAGATCCAGACGATACAGCAAACGAAGCAGCATTAAAAAATGTATTAGAAGGCGCAATACCTGGAATTGCTGCAGAAGCATTTATTGCATTTAGAGCATTTAAAAAAGCTAAAGCAACCAAAAATATTAAAGAAAAAGAAAGTATATATAAAGAAGCTGGCGAAGCAATTACAGCAAAACAAGAAATTAGAAAAATAGTTAAAACTAGAGATGAATTAATTAAAGCTTCAAAACAATTAGCAGATGAAACTGATAAAGTTGAAATTGATAAGTTAACTAAGAAAATCCAAAAATTAACTAATAAGATAACTAAAGTAGAACTCAAAGATAACAAAGCTATTAACGTTAAAAAAGCTGCTAAAGATATTAAAATTAAAAAGAAAACAGCAGCTAAAGATGCAGAGTCTTTTTTAAAAAGTATTTTAAATACAAAGTCTTTTGCGTCTGGCAGACATGTTTTGCATACAATAAATCAAATAGCAGAAAATTTTGATGATGTATTAAAGACTTATTTAAAAGATGATGTATTAAAAAACTCAATTGCAAAAGATTTAGCTAAGTTAACAGCAGATGAACCAGAAACTTTTTTAAAAGCTTTACCTAAAATTTCGCAAGAAGCGGATCAAGCAACAATACGTATGCTTGCAACTAAAATAGTTTTACAGGATTTAGCTGCACAATTTAGAACTGTGTCAATTAAATATTCTAAACAATTTGGTAAAGATAGAAAAAATTGGTCTAAACATGCCTTAGAAGAAGTAGCTTTAAATGCACAAGTAATTCGAGAAACTGTTATCTCTTTAAAAAAACAAGTTAGAGGAGCTGCAAGAACTACACAAGCAGGTAGAGCAAAAGTTTCTAAAACAGGTCAAGTAATTGATGTTACAGATTTATCAGATATTATAATAGATTTTTCAGGTGATGCTGCAGCAATGGCAAACAAAGTTGCTAACATGAAAAAGCCAGAAGAAATTTTAGATGCTTTAGCAAAAACTAAAGGACAAAAAATAGTTGAAGTTGCAAACAGTCTTTATATTAACTCTTTACTATCAGGTTTTTGGACAAATGCAGTTAACTTTAGTTCAGGTTTATTTGAAATAGCTTACAGACCATTAGAAATTATTGGTGGTGGTGCTTTAAGAGCAGATTTAAAATCAGTTAGATTAGGCTTTGCTCAATATAAAGGTATGATTATGAATTTTCAACAAACTTGGAAAATGACAGCTTTAGCTTTTAGACAAGGTGATGCTGTATTAGATCCTTTAATGAGAACTCAAGATAACTTACAAATTGTTGGTGGGAAAGCTATAAGACCAATTTCAGCATCTAATTTAGGATTTAATGGAAAAGTTGGAACCTTAGTAGATTGGATAGGAAACTTTTTAGAACTACCCTCAAGATTACTTTTAACAGGTGACGAAATGTTAAAACAAATAAACTTTAATAGTAGACTTTACGCTAATGCAGTTAATAACAGTTTAGAAAAAGGTTATAAAATTAATTCTAAAGAAGGTCACAAAAATATTAAAAACATAATGGAAAATGGTTTATTACCAAATGGTAAAGCTAATGTAGAAATACCAATGGTAAAAGACGCAGTTAATTTTGCTAGAGTTTCAACATTTACAAATCCACTTAAAGATGGCTCGTGGTTTAATATTGGATCAGCAATTGAAAACTTTTTTAATAGAGTTCCGCAATTAAGATTTATGGCGCCATTTATTAGAACACCAACAAATTTATTTAGACATTACGGAACGCGAGTACCAGGCTTAGGTTTATTTACAAAGCAAGTAAGAGACTTATGGAAATCAGGTGATCCAAGAGCTAGAGCAGAAGTTATAGGACGTCAATTGTTTGGTATTTCAGCAACATTTTATGCTTATGATTTAGCAACGAGTTTTGTTGAAATTAAAAACGACAAAGGTGAAGTTATTGCAAAATTACCAAAATTAACAGGTGATGGTCCAAGTGATAGAAACATTAAAAATATTTGGAGAAAAACTGGATGGCAACCTTATTCAGTTTTAGTTGATTTAGGTAATGGTAAATACGAATATCAAGCTTACAATAGACTTGATCCTAGATTTTTTATGCTAGGTGTTGTAGCTGATTTAGTTGAAAACGACAGAAATATTGATGAGCAAACTAAACACAGCGTAGCATTAGCTGCAATTTTATCTGTTATGAAAGGCGTAGGTGATAAGTCTTATACTAGAGGTATAGCTGAAGTATTTGAATTTGTTGGCGACGCTACACCAGAAAATGCAGAAAAGTTAGCAGGTAATATTATAGGTAATTTTATACCTTATGCTTCATTTAGAAATCAATCTATTCCATTTATAAAAGGTAAAGACACAACAGTTTACGAAACAAGAGATTGGATAGATAAAATTTTAAGTAAAACACCTTGGACTGATAGTTTAGAACAAAAAAGAGACGCATTTGGCAAACTTATAAATAAGAAAACAACTGGGTTTTACAACAACTTAGATGGTTGGGGTTCGTATTTTATGGGGCCTTGGGGTCTTGGTTTAAAGTCTGAGGTAGAAGCTTGGAATGCTAAAGATGAAATTGATAATAAAGTATTATTAGAAATAGCATCTTTAAAAATATCTTTGCAACCACCAAAACCTATTAAAAATAAAATTATAGATTTAAGAGACTATAAAAATAAAAGAAACGAAACAAATGGTAAGCAGTCAGCTTATGATTACTGGCAAGAACAAATAGGTAAAGTTAAGTTAAATGGTTTAACTATTGATAAATACTTAGAGTTAAAAATGTCAGGGCCTTCATGGGATGCAAGAACTACAGGGGATGAAAATTTTATAGGTAGTAAGCAAATGTTAATTAAAGCTTGGCATAAAGCTTTTGTAGACAAAGCCTACGCTGAGATGCTTAAAAAATACCCTGAAGTTAAAACAGCAATTAAAGAAACAGAACAACTTAAAGGACAACTTTTAAAATCAAAATCGGGGTCACGTTTAGATAAAAATAAACAAGATTTGGAGAAGATTTTATTATATTAATGCATGGCTAATTCATATTTAGAGTACACAGGTAATGGCAGCACAACTGCCTTTTCGATCACATTTGATTATTTAGACGCATCACATATTGCGTGTACAGTTAATGGTGTATCTACATCATTTACTTTAAGCAATGGAGGAGCTACAGCAACTCTTGGATCAGCGCCAGCAAGTGGAGCAGCAATTAGATTTACAAGAACTACATCACAAGCAACAAGATTAACAGATTACGTAGCAGGTTCAGTATTAAAAGAAGAAGATTTAGATACAGATAGTAAACAAGCTTTCTTTATGGGACAAGAAGGTCTTGATACTATTGGAACTAAAATGGGTCAAAGTACGGCTAACTTTCAATTTGATGCGCTTAATAAAAGAATTACAAATGTTGCAAACCCAACTTCAGCACAAGACGCAGCTACAAAACATTATATTGAAAATACTTGGTTATCAGCTACAGACAAAGCTACTTTAAATTCAGTTAATTCAAATATATCAAATATTAATGCAGTTAATTCTAATGCATCAAATATAAATTCAGCAGTTTCTAATGCTACAAATATTAACACCGTAGCTACAAATATTGGCTCAGTTAATACTGTAGCTGGAGATATTACAAAAGTTGTAGCTGTAGCAAATGATTTAGCAGAAGCCGTTTCAGAAATTGAAACAGTTGCAGATGATTTAAACGAAACAAGTTCAGAAATAGATGTAGTTGCAGGCGCAATTACAAATGTAAATACAGTTGGAGCTGATATAGCTAATGTTAATACAGTAGCAGGAAGTATATCAAATGTTAATTCAGTAGCTGGTAATTCTACAAATATAAACGCAGTTAATTCAAATTCAAGTAACATTAATACTGTTGCTGGAAATAATACAAATATTAATACGGTAGCTGGAATTTCATCAAATGTTACATCAGTTGCAGGAATTAGTGCAGCAGTAACAGCTGTAAATAATAATTCAACAAATATAAATGCAGTAAATTCAAATTCTGCAAATATTAATACAGTAGCCGGTAATAACACAAATATTAATACAGTTGCAGGTGCAAACACAAATATTGGAACTGTTGCAACTAATATTACTGGAGTTAATAGTTTTGCTGATAGATATAGAATTGCAAGTTCTGCACCAACTTCTTCAAATGATATTGGAGATTTATATTTTGACTCAACAGCTAATGAATTAAAAGTTTACAAATCAAGTGGATGGGCAGCTGCTGGTTCTACAGTAAACGGAACTTCAGCAAGATTTAATTATACAGCAACAGCAAATCAAACTACATTTACTGGTGCAGACACAGCTGGAAATACATTGGCTTACGACGCAGGATTTGCGGATGTGTATCTTAATGGAGTGCGTTTATCCGGAGCAGATATAACAATTACTTCTGGTACTTCTGTAGTACTCGCAAGTGGCGCAGCTGCAGGAGATATTTTAGATGTAGTTGGGTATGGTACGTTTAATGTAGCTGCAGTTAATGGTTCAGCTATTAATGCAGGAACAATTAACATAGACAGATTACCAAGTATTACAAATGCTAAACTAGCAGGTTCGATCTCTAATGATAAATTAGCAGGTTCAATTGCAAATGCTAAATTAGCAAATTCAAGTATTACTATTAATGGTTCAGCAGTAGCT
>TARA_R100001443_G_scaffold25784_3_pt1 | contig 19400 bp, 31 predicted proteins | sample TARA_R100001443 | Tara Oceans TARA_R100001443 (sample SAMEA2622142) | marine metagenome | biome: marine biome (ENVO:00000447); feature: deep chlorophyll maximum layer (ENVO:xxxxxxxx); material: "saline water (ENVO:00002010), including plankton (ENVO:xxxxxxxx)" | depth 50 m
ACGAAAGGACAGCAGAGCCAACAAACAAACGCCCGTAAGCGATTGGGACGGGCAAGCCCTGTTTGCTGGTGTTGACCACCCCACTGAAGCTAAAAGACTCAAGCTTGGCAGCTTCCTTGCCGCGACTCAAAGACGAAATCGCAGGTGCAGGCGAGATCATTTGCGCGACACCGCCAAGAATCAAGCTGGCACCAATCGCACCAATTGCAGTTGCCGCTACGCCGCCAATGATTCCCGCGCCTCCGCCTGCAAGTCCAGCCCCTAAACCTATAAAGCCACCGGCTGCGGGTCCAAGAACAATCGCAGCAGCAACCAATCCAACGCCCGCCAGTATCTGCCCGGTGCCTCGCCCCGCACCAGTCAGCACAGGCGCAATCCTGAACACCTCACGCTCGCTCCAAGGCAAGAACAACCCGGTCACGTCATCGTTATGGATTACGTCTCGGCCAACGGTCACCCGGTAAGCCATCCCGTCCTTTTCTTGATCCAGCATCCACTTCTGTAGACCTGGAAAATTTGCAAACAGCGCCTTCAATGCCTGCTGCGGCGTATCAGCTACAAACTCAAACCGGCCTTGGCCTAAAAATTCACGCAGCTGGCCGTAAACCTTGACGACTTTCATGCCGTAGCGCCTTCGCCGTGTTCTTCAGATAATAACCGCCGTACACATCCCGGCTAGACAAACGCCCTTGGATATGGTGCAACACCAATTGCTCTCCAAGGTAGATAGCAGCATGGTTTGGGACGGGAGATGAAAGCTGCATCAACACAGCATCGCCCCGTTCCAGCTCCCCTATCGGGATCTCTTGGAACCCCTCTTTCATGAAGTTGTCGAGGTACATGTTCTCGCCATGCTCCCACCACTGATCACGCCGTTCATAGTTATGTAGGCCCAAGCCCCACTCACGCTTGTACCAATCGCGGCAGAGTGAATAACAATCAACTAGGCCATGCACAAACTCACGCCCTACATAAGGCAACTCAAACCCTTCTGGCTCGCAGTATCCCCACAGCTCTGTATTTGGGTTGACAACGTACCAAGGCAGCCCGCTGTTTTCGCACGCCACACGGTCAGCCGGTGATGGTGCGTGGTTTGTAACTGGGTGGCTATGCACCACGGCGATAATTTCACCACTGTCTTCAGTCTCTGCATACTCCGCAGAATCAAGCACAAAGTGCTCATCTGGCGTCTCTGCCAAGTTGGTGCAGGGGAAATAACGACGCCTGCCTTTGACAACAGCCACTAAGCCGCATGACTCTTTTGGCGCTTCCTGTTTTGCGTGCTCTAGTGCAGCTTGTTTAATTGATGGCGGCAGCGTCATTGGGTCAAGCCAGCACCAGGGAACGATCCAAATGGAAGCTCAGCCGAAGCGCCGAACCGTGCCTTGCAACTGCTTAGACGCTTGCCACAACGGTCGTCTGCGCGAGCGGTCTGACTGTTGTCATTGACATCAAAGAAGTCAGTGCCTGAATAACTGCACTCTGTGCTGCGATACTCCCACTGACAGATGTTTGCGACGATTTGCCTTTTGGGAACAACCGTTCCAGCCATATCAAATTTGCTCGCCAACTCAAAGCTCACAGCATCACGATTTTCAGATGCCTTGCGGTCGACATACCAAATCTCTTCTGGGAAACTTGCATAGGGGTCTGCAGCAGTCTCGCCGTCCAAGAATTTCTTCAGCGTGCGGATACGCTTCACCTCAGCGCCCGTAAGGTCATTCCCTGGCGTGACAAGGTTTACATCTAAAAGCAGCGCCGTAATATCACTGTTTAAGTTGGCGACCGTTAAAGTCGGGCGCGGCAAGCTGCCAGTGCTGGTGTACTCAAAGCCTTCTGCTTTTACAGGCAACCTGAAATAACTGTTGCTGTTCCAGGTGATGTTCCCGTCAACATCTGCATTCGCCCCGCTGTGCCAACGCACGACTGTCGTTGCACCATGCAGGTCATTATCAAGATGCAGCTCAAATAGTTCGATAATTGCGCTTGGAGCAAGCTTTGCCAGCTCCTCATGGATTGAGCTTATGGCCGTCCATGTAACCGTGTTATCAACGAGAGTGCTGCCAATATCTGTAGGCCACTCCGGCTCTGAACTGGCAGACGTTCCAGCGGTTGTGCAGCGGAAGACTAGGCCGCTAGGTTGCAAAGCCGTGGCGCGTCGAACGTCACCAACGGAGAAAGCAGTGCTAGCAGCCCATGCAGTAAATGCCATTACGGTTCAAAGACTTCCCTGAATGTTGCCTGAATCGTGGCACGGTTCAAGTATGGAATGGTCTTGCTCCAAGTCTCACAAACAAACTTAGAGCTGCTGCCCTCACCCGGTGGTGTGAAATCAAACGCTTCATTGTCCGCAGCTCTAGCGTCCAAGAACGTCTCGATGGTGTCCGAGTCAGTCTCTGACACGTTAAAAGTCAAGCTGTATGACTTTGGATTTTGGTTGAGGCCAAAGCTCAAACGTTGCTCATAACCATCACCAAAACGCACAGTCCGCACTGATGGTGCGCTTGATTTTTGCAGCCCGTAGGCAGGCGTGATTGAGGGAAAGGTTGCCATTATGCAAGTAAGCCTCCAGGACGTTTCTGTTTGATTAGCTCTGCCTGAACAGCAGCGCCAAGCATCTTGCCAAGTTGTCCTGCTTGATCAGAATCACCCTCAACACTAGAGCCAGAGGCATCGACGTTCACAGTTACGTTAGCCCCGCCCAAGGCACTGTTCGGCGCGATGCTGCCGGTTCTGCCTGGCGTAAATAGTTCAGGGCCACGCTCCCCGACCAAGAAAGACCGCCCCCCGGTGACCGTGCCACCGCTAGCCCTGCCACCGCCAAAAAGCTTGGTAAAAATGCTGCCCGGGTTACCGCCACCAAGACCGCCCAGCAGTGACTGCACACCAAATCGCAGAAGTATTTTTGAAAGGCTTTTCAACGTATCTGACGCAACCTCAGCGAGCGACTTGGTGCCCTCAACAGCAGAGCTAAGGGAGTCAACAATCCCGCTTGAAATAGTGTCACCAATCGATTTGTAAAGGGACTTCATTTTTTCGGCTTGCTTTTCAATCTGCATATCAATCATTTCTCCCTGCTCAAAAATTGCCCTCATGCCGTCTAAGTTAACCTTGTTAAGTTTGGCTGCTTGGTTAATTTTTTTACTCATTATCGCTGCCACGTTTTCTAAATGATCGTTTTCAGCCTTTTCAATCGCACGGGCTTCTTGCATTGGCAGCAGCTGGGCTTCGATAATCCTTTGAAATTCTATTTCTCTCGCAATGCGTGATTTAGCTATTTCATCAGTTGAAAACCTTAACGCTTGTTGCATTTCAAGCAAAGCGTTCATTTCAACTGTCAGATCTTTTTGCTCGCGCAATTTTTTCGTCTTAGCAGTGTCCTTGGGATCACCAGTATTCAGAGGGGGAAGAGTCGGCACCGTGGTGTCAACTTGGGGAATATTTACAGCATCCATTTCCGCCAATCTGTCTTGCATCAAACGCAAGAGAATGTCTCTACGGTTGCCGCCCATTTTCGCAAGCTGAGTAGATGTTTCTTGCATCCCTTTTAGACCTCTGCCCCCAACACCGGTTCCCTCAAAAAGCTCCGCAGCCCCTTGGACATTAAAAGGCAGCCTGCCCCCTTGAATTGCTTTCCGCGCAGACGCTGCCCCTGGGTTTGTCATCGCAAACATAAGGTCATTGATTTGCGTCAGAGCATTATTTGTAAGATCAAAAATTTTCTTTAACATTGGCGCCAGAAGAGCGCCAAGAGCTTGAGCAATTCTCTGCACATTGTCTACAAGTGTGCTTAATTTGCCAGACAAAGTGTCTGACTGAGAAATAGCGCCATCGGCATACATGCCACCGGTGTCAGTTAATTTCTTGAGCGCAAACTCTGCTGCTTCGGCGCTTATCTGGCCTTTCTGTAGTGCCTCACTAAATTCTTCTCCGGTTAAGTTGTATTCTTTTTTCAGCACTCCGGCTAAATCAACACCACGCTCTTGCAACTGCAACAGCTCTTCTGTTTGCAGTTTGCCCTTTGCTTGGATTTGACCAAACGCTGTCGTAATGCCGCCAAGGTCTGCTCCAGTTGCACCTGCGACATCCCCTAGCCGCTTTGTAATATCAACCAGCTTTGTAGTCTCAACGCCAAAGGCCTTGAGGCGTTTAGCTGTGTCGATTAGCTCGGTGCTAGTGAATGGCGTAACTGCACCAAAATCTTGAAGCTCACTAATAATTCCCTTGGCAGTGTCTAAAGAACCGGTGAGAACCTGCAGACTTCTGGTTTGCTTCTCAAGTTCTGCAGTATTAGCAAAAACAAATTTAGCCGCTCCAGCCAAAGCTGCCGCAGTGACAAAACCTTTGACAGCACCTGTCAATCCTTGAATATCGCCCGCAGCTTTCTTTGCACTTTTACCTTGTGCCTCAAAACGTCGCTTGCTACTCCCTAAACGTTGATTCATGCCTTTTGTGGCACCATCAAGCTTTGTCGTCGCAGCCGTGACCCTCTTCAAAGGGTTGATGGCTTTGGAGGCGTTAACAATAAGCTCAATGGTAGACCTTGCCACAGCCGCCTCAGCACTGCCCCAATCTTACCGCTGCTTCATTTTTGCGCGATCCATTGCTTTCTCCTGCTCCTCATTCTTGATCTCGTAGAACGCAGCAAAATAAACAAGCTCCGCATCGGTCAACTCCGTGCGAAGCCTGCTGACTGTCATGCCAAGCTCGCAGGCCAGGTGAAACTCAAAAAGAGTCCACTTGTCCTGCCTTAATCGTTTTTTGCGTCGTCAAGGTCCGATTCTTCGCCTAGTCCGAACAAGAACAGCTCAACCTCATTCAGAACCGACTCCGGCAGCTTGCGTTGCAGCTTTTCTACGTCGGCAGCCGCGAAAGCCTTTGTGCCATCCTCTAGCTCTGCCATTTGACAAAGCATTTGCGTGCTTATGTCCAATGCAGCATCAGTTCCTGCCAAGCTTGAGGCTTTCTTGCGGTCAGAGCGTGTGATTGGCTTGAAGTACAGATCAACAACCTTGTCGCCCTTTTCGTCTTTTAACTCAAATTTACGGCGCTGGTTGAGATCAAACGACCCAACCAGCAAGTCAACCGTCCGTTCAGTAGCAGGCATTTAAGCGACACATTTGCCGCTTCAATATAGCCTCCTTACTCTAGGTTGGAAGTGATAGTGCCGCTGGTGATAAAGCTGCAGCTAACAACCACAAGCTCTCCAACCGTGGAACTAATCTCCATGTCGGTGATAATTCCACCAAAAGAAAGGGAGTCAGTGCCGTTTGTAGTGCCGGTTGTAAACAGCTCAAACGACGCATCTGCCGCATCGCTTGTCTTAATCACATCCTCAATGAAAGCAGCCTGCCCGGTTGCGTCTGGGTCATAGACCAGTTCGACAGTGCCGGAGCCGCTAATCATGCTGCCGACAAACTGGCGGAAAGTGTTTCCGTGAACACTGGTGTCAAGCGTTTCTTTTGTAGTTGTCAGGCTCCAGCTTCGGGTGCCAACAACGGTCGCAAGAGTGCCTGAACCAGTTTCAAATTCAACTGATCCTGATTCACCTCGGATGGTTGCCATGGTCAGAGTTCCTCGATGGATTCAAAGGTCACACGGACCTGTGTTTGAAAATAGCCCTCGGGTGCTGGTGAAGCCAGTGCCTCTGGACCAATTGGAGCGTCGAAGAAAACCCCCGACACGATCACCCTATTGTAAAGGTCTCGGATTCGTTTTCCAATAACGTAATTAGCGCCAGGGCCTACGCCTTGGGCAGAAAATATGTTCAGAACAACCAAGCCCACAATGCGGTTGTAGGAGTTTGAGGTTGAACCTTGGCCAAGGTATTCATTAGCCCCAAAGCTTGTTAAGCACTGAACAAACGAACTGTTTGGCGTCGGCTCATAAGGCATGTTGTGGAAGACAACAGGGATGGCCGGACTGCTTGCAAGCTCTGTGGCCAGCCTGCCTTCAATAGTTGCCCTGATGCTATTGAGATCTGCAGCAGCCATCAGCCTCTCCTAATGATCTTTTGATACTCACCTTGAGCCCACGATTCAAGCTCTTTGCCGATCAACTCAGGGAAGCCAGCAACAGTGCCTTGACGTGTTCTGAACTCGCCTTTCCAAGAGGGCGGCAGGTTGGTGCCGTAGCAAACGGGTTCAGCATATTTCACGTTGTTGGTTACTTCGCCTTGATAAGGCTCAACTTTGTTTTGCCACGCACCACGCAATCTGCCGGTGTCTACAGGTGTTGCTTCCTTTGCTCGCTTTTCCCATTCCAGCGTTGTCGTCTTAACCAACCGCTGGATCTGGCCGTCCATGTAGTTAGCGATTTGATCTAGCGGAATCTCTTTTGCCATCGCTATGCCCTCAGGATCAACTCGTAAGTGATAGCAGTGTTCTCCTGCTCTGTTGTCTCAACGCTGATGATCTGATGAACCACAGTGCTGATAACGACTTTGTCCTTTGTGCCAGGGGCCGAATCCAAGTCTTTTGCGGCAACCGTCAGACGCTTGTCACCGGCCTGGACCAGCTCGTTTGCTTCTTTGTTCACCACATCCTCAAGGATGCCTTTCACCTCACTGTCGGTGTTTGTCTCAGCGACTGTTCCATCTGACGTGTCATAAGCACCCGCAGCAACAAAGCGGATTGTCACATCACCGCCAAACTTGCTGATGACCTTGTCAGCGACATTGACCAGTGAAGAGGCAATGCCCATCAGAGGTTATAGGCGAGACAGGCACCACTGGTCAGCGTGATGCTCGTGATGATTCCACAGATTTCAGTGTCGGCAACGAAAGTTTCGCTAGCCAAACTGTTGCCGGTTGCGTTCTTGACGGTGATCGCACTGATCACAGTGTCTTCTTTGAAATAGATCTTGCTGAACCTGCCGGTGTGCGCAGCAGTGTCAGAGATGAACTCGAAGCCGCCTGATAGATCCTCGTACATGGTCAGCTCCGTTTGATTGCGATGTTGCCTGGTCCACTAATTCTAAGGCCCGTCAAGTACCTTTCAAACATTGGCGGCACACGGTCAGCACCGATCGCGCCAGTCTTGTCAGGGGTTACGTCCAGGCTGCCAATCTTGACGTTCTTAAAATCCTCAAGGCCGCCAAGACTGATGCCGTCAACATTGTTTTTCAGGTAGACGGCCATCTCAATCTGGGCACGCTTGACCTGATCTGGAATCTCCGTGTCTGTGAAGTAATCGTCAGAAATGCGAAAAGGGAAGCCAGTCGCATACGTGTTGACATAGGTATCAGGCTTACGAACGCCTGTGCGCGGCCATTGCAGGGCTTGCGTGTCTGTTGCCCGCGCCCCAAGGAATCGTTCACGGTCAAGCCTCTGTGCCGCTGCAGTTAGCGCACGGTTGCGACTGTCATCATTGCCCGTTGTCCACTTGGAGACATCAGAGCTGGAAATCATTGCTTCGACAAAGGTGTCAGCCTCTGACAGCGTCATGTAGCTGTTGGCGTCTGCCCCGCCCGCTGTTGCGTCGATTGTTACTGCCATCGGGCTTCGGAGTAGAAGTCTTTTTAATCGGCTTGGTGGGAGCGGAGGCCACCGCTTGCGCAGCAGCCTCGCGTTCCTTCATCCGCCGAAAGGCGAACATGCCCATCAGGAGCTAGCGCCCTTGAGAAGCACAAAGCTCAGCACAATCGCTTCGCTTGCGGTTGAGCCAACATTGGCCACAGTGATCGCGAACGAACCAGCAGCAATGCTGTTGGCTTGGACGAGATAGCTGCCAGCAGTACCGGCAGAACTGTGATTGACCACAACCACATCAGCGGCAGTGACCTTGTCGTTGTTGACGGTGAAACTCACCTCGGCAGCACCGGCAAGCTCAGCGCCTGCCATGGTGATCTGACCGGACTCTGTGTTGAGAGTCACGGCGGTTCCTTTGTTGGTGGCCTGTGTAACAGTGCCGCCGTTGGTAGGGCCGATTGCGCTACCTGCTGTTGCCTCGAAAATGGATGCCATGGTTAGTTACCTCCTCAATCCAGTGCGCTGGTGGTGGTAATCCGCACGACGCCAATGTTGTTGGTTTCGTACACCTTGGTCCAGTTGCCCACGGTTTCCAGTTGTGCCCTTGTGGGGTTGGAAACGGAAGTGGAGAACTTAGAGCCGATTGGGTGATACACGTAGTGCAGATCAATCGACATGGCATCGCTCTTAGCGAGGATGTCACGATCGGTCTCGGTTTGAAGCCCGAGTTGTTCGCCGGAGCCAATGGCACCTTGGGTGAACATGTAGCTGGCATATTCGGTGGAAGCACCGGAACCAGCGGTCTGCACATCAGCAGACACGATCACGCGCATTCCCATAAAGGTGGGAACAGCAACGTTGCCAAAGGCGTTAGCCAATGAACCTTGAGTTGCACCAGAGTCAGGCTGACCGTTGTTGTCGTAGATCATGTCAAGCGCACGGCGCTCCTTCAGGTCGTAATAGACCTTCGGGTGAACGCAGATAGCGGCGAGCTTGTCACCTTGATCGCCCAACAGTGACTGACCTTCCACAATCTGACGAGCTGTCAGTTGGGTTGGGGTGTCGCCGGTTTCGCCGTCAACGGCCAGGCCTGCATAAGCAGCAGAGCTGGTGTCACCGACTGCGCCGAATACACCGGCCAGGCAGGACAGCAGATCCTTTTGACGTTGGTTGGCAACGTAATCAGCAATCTTGTCGCCAATAGCAGCCATTGGGTCAGAACCGGCAGCCAGTGCAGCCAAGTCGCGTGACTCAAAAGCACGACCACGGTGCAGAACGACGCCAACTTGCTTGTCGGCTTCGATCTTGCCTGGGGTCAGTGAAGAGCTATCAGTCAGACGCTCAAAATCGCCTGACAGGTTTGCCTTGTAAAAAGGCACTTGAACGAAGTCACCACCATCCTCGGCGGCATTTAGCTCGGCCATTGGCTGAACCACACCGCTAGCCAAAAAGGCATCACGCTGAGTGGTTTGCTCAATGACGTACGGCGTAAATACCTCAGGGATGATGATGTCAGAGCGAAGAGTCGCCATGACAGATCCTCAAAAAATGGTTTTTACGGTGTGGGCGTAACCCTTATGGCTCGGCGTAACCGCGCCTATGTCTTGCATATTAACGGTTCGCTGCAGCTTTCAACCTTTCATACATATCCCGATCCGTTCTGAACAGTCGTGATTGCTCAGTGAGGTTGTAAGTGTCCTTGGCAAATGGATTCTTTGTTCCAGGTGGAACGTCACCCCCTGCGCTGCGTCCTGCCGGTGCTCCGCTGCCCTGTGGCTTTGGTGCTTTCTGCATGTAACTGGGCAAAGTTTTAGCCCACTCGCTGATTGGTTTGCGTTCGTAGCCATTGACGACAACAACGGTTCCGTCGGCTTCCCGTTCAATCTGATTGGGGTTTAGAAGCTGCGCCTTGAACACAATGCTGGGATCATGCACTACGTCAGCTAAGGCAGTGTTGGCAGGGGTGATCAACTCCAGCTCTCGCACTTGCGCTTCAAGATCAGCGATGCGCTTGTCCTTTTCTTCCGCCGCCTCACGGAACTGCTGCTCCAAAGCTTGTCGCGCTTCGGTGTATTTGCCTTCTGATTCCAGTTTGCTCTGTTCAGCCTTGCGCTTGAAATCTTTTAGAGCCTCGTAATCGTCAGGGACTTCACCTATCAGCTCGTTCTTTTGCAGTTTGCCGATGAGGTCGTAGTTCTTCTTTTCTAAAGCTGCGACACTTGCTTTTAGCTTGTCAAGTTCCGCGTTGTTTGGCGCTTCGGGAGACGTAATCTCCTGATTCTGCTCTTCAGACATGAATAACCCGTAAGGTTGTTTTCACGACCACTTTACTTTGTCTGCCCAGAATGCGGCAGATGTTTTTCCCTTGGCGATGTTCTTTGCGTGGCGCTTCTTAAATGAAGCCCGTTTTGCCTTGTCTGCTGCGCTTTCACCTTTACGCGGTGGCTTGGTCTTTGCGCCTTGCTGGCCGAACCTAATCAGCCGAGGGCTGCCGCCGTCATTGATAACCACTGCATGACTTTTGCCGCTGGGATGGTTAGGGGTGCGGATCGGTTTGTCAAAGCCCGCGAACGTATGGCCGCCCCTCTGAATGCTCATTTGCCTTTCTTGGTCATTGCCAAGCGATGCGCTTGAGAAAAGCTCATGCCCTCACGCATCTTGCGCTTCATGAAATCCATGTGCGCCTTTGTGTGGCCGTGATCTTTTTGATGCCTCGCAAGGGCATTTTTTTGACGGGTCGTTAGTTTCATTTTTTCTTGCTGCGCTTTTTCAGCAGATCAGCGTCAGCCGTTCGTGCGCCACCCTTGCCTGACACAAAACTGTTTACCCTGCCCATGGCCCAAGCCGCCATCGGGACATTCCGCGAACCACTCCCCAGATAAGCGCCCTGCCCTCGCCTGTAGACAGCCGCGAGCTGTCCATAGGTGAAGCGTGTGCCCTCGGCCTTTTTCTTAAGAGCCTTTTTTACGCTTTCGCTTAGTGGTTTTCTTTTTGGTGCCACCTTGTTTGGCCCTCGATGCTGAAACGGCTTTGATGTCGATGAACTCACCGCGCTTGTAAGCGTCGGCAGTCCGCTTGATCTCACGGGCTTTGGCGGCGCGATTTTTAGCACCTGACAAGTACTTCTTAGGCAGACCCGTGGCCTTGTCCTTTGGAACTCGCCGCCGCTTCCGTGCCATTACTTTTTCTTGCCGCCCTTCTTTTTCTTCTTTTTCTTAGGAGGCCGACCCATCTTTGAGCCGTATGTTCCCGATCCCATTGGCATCAGTCGTTCCCCTTAGACCCTTCCTTTTTAGCAGCCTTGCCCTTCGGCGTGGGCTTTCTGGGTGGGCAAGACGGCGCCTCGTTCGATTCTTGAACGGTGAACTGATACTTGCTGGGCAGGTTACTCATTGGGATAACGACGTTTGAGTTGCTCCAAGGTTAGCTCTGAACCGTCCGCACTAACAAACTTTCGGATTGCATCTGTAGGGCCGAACTTATCTACCAAGCGGTTGAAGTAAGGCACCTTGCTTTTGCCTAAAACATCCTGCTTAGTTGCCTTGGATTGCTTGTCCAGCCACTCGCCATAAGTTTGATTGTCGGGCACGCTGTCACCGCGTGTTGATCTTGACGGCCCAAACGCAGTATTAGGTCGCCGCAACTGGCTAGGTGGTGGAGGGTCAAAACCAAGCCCCTCGTAATCAATGATCGGCACAGTTGTGGACCTGCAGTTGAAATGCTGCGGAGGCGTTGGCCCTTTGCCGTAGTCAAACTCTTGCCCGTCAAGCGCGCGACAGATGGCGCTGGTCCTGCTGTCCAAAGTCGCGACATATCGATAACGGTTGGTCACATCTTGATTTGCCTTGTAGACCTGCTGGCTCGCTTCATTAGCCACTTGATTGATGCTTGTGCGCACCATCGCGTTGACTTGATTGTTCGCCACGGCTGTCACCTGCCCTCCAGCCTGTGCGATTTGAAGCAAGCTGCCGGGCTGCCCAAAGCGAAGCCGGCCCTTTAGCTGCCGTGCAATCTGATCAGTTGATTCACCAGTCAGCAACCCATTGCGCACAGTTTTTGCAAAAAGATCGGCCTGCGATTCAGCAAGTCCACGGAACGACTTCTGAAGCACCTTGCCATTCGGCAACGTAATCGTCGTGCCCTGAGCAGCCGTAAGACGAAACGTCTGCGGCGAACCAGCGACAGCCGCCTGCAGGTCATCACTGAGAGACACCACGTTGATTGCTGTGGGGTCCACGGTTGCTACTGACTGCGCAAACTGCGGACTTATCTGAACGCTGTTGATCTGTCTGCGCATATCAATCGGCAAAGCCCGTCTCAGCTCATTTGCCACAAACTCGCTTTGCAGTTGCGCCAAGCCCTGCAGATCTTCGACAACCGCAAGCGTGCTGGTCTCGGCCCAGCCATCAAGCGACTCTTTCAGTTGCGCGAGAATCGCCTGAAGCCGTGCAGCTTTCGCAGACGAATCAAACTCATCAAGCCCACGGAGCTGATTAACAATATCCAAAATAAGATCGTTGTATGTAACAGCAATCCGCTTGGCAACGCTGTTGCTAAATCGATTGAGGTCGATTGCATTGCGGTACAGCTCCGAAGGTGTGCTCATAAATCATGCAGATCCAACCGCTCGGATTTATCAACGCAGATCACAGAGACATCCGCCCCGATGGTCAAAGCGTTGCCGACGATGTCGCTGAACTCTTGAATTACTTGCGCGTCTCTCTTGTTAACGCGGGTTTCAGTGACGCTGTAGATCCCGTCCTCGTCGTACCAAGTAACTCGCACCACGGCATAGACCTGTTGCTTGAGCTGCTGCCTGACGTAGTACAGATACTGTTTGTCAGGCTCTTGCTTTTCGGATTTTCTCAGGTGATCAATCCAGCTCATCAGTAACCTCAGGATCTGCTTCCGGCATTGTGGCCTCAGCCTCAACCTCGGGTTCGGGCTTGTCCATTTCAATTAACCCGCCGGTCTGCGTAGCTTCGATCTCTTCCTCAACGTCGAACTCGTCGCCTAGCACTTCACCGGCTGACAGCTGATTGAGCAGTGTTTCCTGAGTGATCGTGCCAGCGGTGTAAAGCTGCAGCAGTGCCTGGATCTCCTGCGGCTCTAGGCGCGTTGCCAAGAAGTCGCGATTGATGAAGCTGCTGCCGACTTGGGACTGCTGCATGTACTGCGCGTGAAACGTCAGGCAGTTGTCGATCAGATCTTGCATCTGCTGAGCAATCACCATCATGGTGCTGTCGCCTTGGCTGCGATCGATCCGCTTGGCTTCTGCTGTTTCTGCGCTGAGCTTTTGCCCAAGCACTGCAGCAAGGCCCAGCTCATTGATCTGCTGTGCGATCTGATCAAGGCGTTGGAACTGTGCGCTGTAGCTGTTGCCTGATGGCTCGATGTAGGAAGCCGACGCCGATTCCGGGAGGGCTAAAGCTTCTCCTGGACCTGCGCTGATCTCTTCCGCCGATTGCGGAAAGCCGAAAATCGCCAGCATCGGGACTGCCGAGATATGCAGCTGGTTATCCAGATCAGACTGCACCTGATACGCCTTCAGGTTTAATTCTGCGATGTCAGCCAGTGGTGGCCGCGACTCAAGGACACCGACGCGGTTTGAGTAAGCCACCGCAAACGGGATCTCGCTCAGGCTGGTCCTGCCTTCATCCACTAAGCGGAACTCGCCATTGTCATCTTTCTGATGAATCTCAAACGCGCCAGGTGTAAGCACACGCACCTGCTCAACCTGCTTTTCGCCGTACAGGCCATCGGGAACAGTGATCTTTTCCATCAGCCTGACCATTGTCAGCTGCTGCTTGCCGTCAGCAATCTCAGATCGAAAACCTAAAATGTCCCTTGGTGTGTATTGCGTCCAATATGGGCGGCCATTTTCACCAGCTTTTGGTGCATCAACTAAGACGCCGACGTGACCATATCTGATGCACTTGCGAGCAGTTTCGTAGGTCCAGACGTTGAGATCATTTCCCTGCAAGTCAACGTCAAACAGTTGCTCAGTTATAACATCGCTGACATCCTCCAAGCGCACAGGCTTGCGGGTCAACATGCCCGCCAACATGCGTTCCAGCCTGACGTAATACGGCGCAAGCGTTGAACGCATGAGCCTGTTGTCATAAGCCTCGTCTAGTTCTCTTGGTTCTTGCGGCAGGTATTTTCTGTGCCCTTTTCTGATGCCGTAAGTGCCCTGCAGTAGAGCTTCAATCAGGAGCCAATGCGGCTCCATGTTGATGTAAGCCGTGTTTGGGCTTTCAACAGTGGTGACGTTGCCTACACGCTGCCTACCTGAGAAACCTGAATACACGACCCAATCCCGCTCAATGCCAGCAGTTTAGTAAAGCCTGATCCCTGTGCCCCGTCCAGCTTGTGCATTGAGCATTGAGAAGTCACGGTAAATCAGATACCCCAGCGCATCGTTCATGTGGTCATAGCCAGCATCTTTGTCTGGGTCACCGGCTTCGGTGTAGCTCTGCAGCTCTAAACACTCGATCGTTCGCTTGCAATTTGCTGCCACTTGCAACCGGACTTCGCCTTTACCGTTTTCCAGCAAAGCCTGAACAGAAGCCACCCGATCACGAATGGGAGGATTTGCTTTAGGCGATTGATTGCTGAACCCATACGACTCAAGAATCTGAATATCAGTGCGCGATGCGTTCGTGCTGCGGTTGCCGCCGGATGCGTCTGGGTAGATGTAGACCTTGCGACCTTGAGCACGGGATTGAATTGCTTGCGCCATGGCATCAGTGTCATGCGCTTTGCTGATCTCATCAATCAACAGAAGTTTGCTGCCCAAGCGAACGCCAATGACTGCGGACATGTTGCCGATGTTGAAGTCAACGCCCACACGCAATGGCTCAGTGCTGACATCGGGGATGGAGGTTGTGACGTGCTTATCACGACTGAACCTGTCGTAAACCTGACCGGTCGTGAGGTTGCAGAATTGCCCTTCGAGATATGCCTTGAGCAGGCTCGGATCGTAGTTGGCTTGGAGCCTTTCAATAAAATCCTGCGGCAGGTACGGGTTGTCAGCTGTCCGCATCCTGATGAGCTTTCGGTCTGAGCGTTCCTGCGCTTCTTCTGAGCCGAAGGTGTTCCACATCCAGCGGAAGCCTTCTGGCGTTGATGCTGCGCTGAACTGCCGAACATTGCCAGCCCTTAGACGACCGAGGATCTTTGGGAATGCCCGCGTGCAAATAGAAGGGTTAACGGTATCAATTTCATCGCACAAGATATAGGCAAGGTTCAAGCCGATGATCCTGGAGTAATTCTCGAAGGATCGGCACAGCAGCTTGCTGTCGCCGCCGGGAAAGTGCAAAACGTACTCAGGCAATGGCGAGGCACGAAACGTGTAAGGGATTTCATAGTGCTCAAGGAATTGCTCGAAGTCCGCTTGCCAAATGTCACGAATCAACGGACCAGTTGGCTCCATCACGCAACCCGTGAAGCCTTGGTTTGCAGCAGCCATGAAGCAAGCCTTTGCCGCTAGGGCTCGCGTTTTGCCAGCGCCGTAACCAGCACTGATGCCAAGGATTTCGGTCTGATCATCATCTACAAAGGCCCGCTGGCCTGGGTGCAGGTCGTCCCTGATCCGATCGAGAAGGCGCTGAACGTCAAACGCCGTGTTGCTTTCACCAATCCGTTGCAGCACAGAGCCTTCGGCAATGTGGCTGAGGATTCCATTCACTGCAGCACCTGGGCAATCTGCGCGGCGGTTTTGATGCAGCCCAAAGCAGCGCCGAGGTTGTTTTGCTTTCTGGCCTCTTTTTGAAGCGTTGCCAACTGGGCAAGAATCTCTGCAGTAAAAGTCAGGCGATCAGTTTCCCAGTCAGCGCGGATAAGCTCCCGCGCACGGGCGATATAGGTGTCAGCAGTACGGTCTGAAGCCTCCCACTCTTTCGCTGCGTACTGAAGGATCTCAGAGCGGACAGCGCCGTTTGCTAAGAGCCGAGCTACGCGGTTGATGCGCATGTCCATCTCAATTTTGGTGGACTTCTTACCCATCAGTCCTCCGGCTGGCCTTGATCAAAGTGTGACGCAGCAGGGTGACAAATGGCGGTGTTACCGGTGAAGTCCTCCCAGCGCTTGACGATGACATCGCAATAGCGAGGGTCAAGCTCCATCAATCGGGCGTTCCTTTGAATCTGCTCGCAGGCAATGATCGTCGTGCCTGAGCCGCCAAAGGAATCAAGCACCAAGGCGTTGCGTTTGGTGGAGTTGTTGATCTGATATCGAAAAAGATCAACTGGTTTCATGGTTGGGTGCTCAGAATTTTTTCTCGGCTTATCAAATTCCAGAACTGTGGTTTGCTTGCGATCTGAGTTCCAAGTATGGGCAGCACCCTCGGTCCAGCCGTAGAGGCAAGGCTCGTGCATCCAGTGGTAGTCCTGTCGACCCATGACCAGCGAAGACTTGAGCCAGATCAGGCACTGACGAACCTTCCAGCCGGTATCTTGAGCAGCGCCTCGAAAGTTGTAGCCCTCAGAATCAGCATGCCAAATGTAAAAGGCAGCGCCGGGAAGCAAAGCAGTGTTTGCAGCTGAATAGCAGTCCCGCAGGAACTGTCGGAAATCCGCATCAGCCATGTTGTCATTTTCAATTTTCAAACCCGTTCCACCCTCGTAGTCAACGTTGTAGGGAGGGTCGGTGATCCAAAGGTCAGCCTGCTCGCCAGCCATCAACCGCTGCAAGTGATCAATGCTGGTGGAGTCACCACATAGGAGGCGATGATTTCCAAGGATCCAAAGGTCGCCGGGTTTGGTGATGGGATCTTCTGGGGCCTCGGGTACGTCGTCAGGATCGGTGTTGCCTTCAACAGGATCAACGTCGGTGACGTTTAGCAACTCATCAAGGTCGTCTTGATTGAACCAAGGTTCCAGGTCGTGCTCTTCAGAAAGACGGTGCAGCATTTCCTGATCCCACTCGCTGAGATCAGCGGTGCGGTTGTCGGCAAGGGCTAAGCCAACCTTTTGCTCTTCGGAAAGACCGGTGCGGCGTACAGCAATGACTTCGTCGCCTTCTGACTCAACGATGCGAACACGGCGGATGCCCGCAGCTTTCGCCCCGTCGATGGTGCCGTTACCGGCAAGGATGCGATTGTCCTCGTCAATGACGATGGATCGCGCTGCGCCGTAACGCTGCAAGGACTCTTTAATTAGATCAGATGAACGATCTGTGCGGCGGCGTGCATTTTTATGATCAGACTTGAGATCGTTTATTGATGCCACAAGACAAATGTCGTTCCTGCCTAACGCTAACAGGACCTTGAGGTTTCGTGCAGGCAGTTAAGAGCAACTGAGGTGATGTGAACTGCCTGATCGCGTGAAAGGAACCCACGATATTTGCGGCGCACTTGTTCAGCGGCTTCAAACAATTGGGCAGGTGTTGGTCTGCACGCTCCAGATTGCAGCTGGTCGGCTACTACATGGGCGAGTGGTCTGTTTTGCTGCTCTGCAAGTTTTCGATAGTTGTCTAGCTGCTTTTCTGGAATGCTGATTGAGACTTTAGTTTTCGTCATTTTGTCGAAATATATAAAATGCGGTCAATTTCTAAAAGTTGATCGCGGATAAAAACATAGTCGTGTTCAGGCAACGGTTCAACATCTTCAAAAGTGTTGTCAAGAATTGCTCGCGACACTGCCATTGTGTCATCTAAAAGGCCCTGAAGGCGCAAAAGCACAGGAGATTGGCGTTTTGTTAATTGCTGCATTTTATTGAAAAGAAGGCAAAAGTTGTTCGACAGATTGCAGTTGCTGCTTGACGGTTGCAATGTAATCCGGGAGCTGTGGGTTCATGCCAGCACGGACCTGTTGTCTTAATGAGTTGAGGTCTTGCGCAGAACGCTGCCAAAGGTCACGGCGCTTGCGGTGGATTTCGCGGATAATGTCTTTGTCTGGGTCAACGCCGATTGCCTGTTGACGGCCGTTGATGTCGGTTGATTTGACGCCTGCGGAATCGCGAAATCCTGCGCGTGTGGTTTGGCTCTCAAAGTCTTGAGACTCGTAAGCAGCGGTGCAATGGCAGATGATCGCGAGATCTGAACCACCATGGCGATGCAGAACACCGTCGATCACGGTGGCGTCGTAGTCGGTCAGATAGTCATTGAGCAGGCCATCACCGTTGGAGACAATGCCGGAGTCGTAGCAGGCGAAGCAAGCGACCTTTGGTGCGTAAAAGGTCGTATCGCGGTCGAGTGACGACCGCTTGTGCGAAGAAATCATTGTGACCAGGGGTGCTTAGAAGGGATCACCTTCTTGGGCGTCAGAATGCAGCAGCGGTGCAGGTTGCGCCTTTGCGGTTGTGGCAGTTTCCAGAAAGGATTCATACCGGCCATCACGCAGCCATCTGAAGCAATCGGGGAAAGGGCTCGCGAAGCCGCCGTTGCGCTCCGCTATGGCCTGATCCTTAAGGGCAGCCATCAAGGCGCCTTCCAGGGCCTTCTGAGGGCCTTTGGCGAGCTTCTTGTACTCAGCCCATGCCTTGGGCTTCGATTGGCCTGATGCTCGCTTCTTGATTTTCTGATACCGCTGCCAAAAGGCCAGGAACTCCTCGGAGTAGGCCGGCTTGTCGCGTTTTGGGCCTTTTGCAGCTTTATGGCTGTTTAGTTCTTCATTGAATCTAGTTTTATTTGTATTTAGTTCGGCGGCAGCTCCTGCCGGGGGAGGGGGCAGCTCCTGCCGGGGGGTACGGCAAATGGTGCCGGGGTCCCCTGCAAATTTTGCCGCCCCATCAAAACTAGGCTCTGGCGTGTTTGCCAGATGGTTGACGGTCACTCGGTAAAGGTTGGTCGAGCTGTGCCCTTGGTCGGTGAAGCGCCTTTCACGCTGCAGCAGGCCCATTGATTCAAGCTGGCCGAGCACAGCGCGAGCAGTGCGAACAGAGACGCATGCACCATCCGCGATCGTTTTGAGACTTGGCCAGCAGTTTGCATTAGATCCCGTGAAGGTTTGAATCACCCAAAGAACAGCTAATTGATTGGGCTGCAATTTTCCCCGTAGGGCTGATGGCAGGGCTGTGAAGGGCACACCTTGCGAAAGAAATGACATGACTTAAAATCGATTTGCAAAGGACATTTGCGAAAGGGGCATTGCGGGGTTGTGGTGACCCCGTTTTTTTATGGATTGCATCCGGTACGAAATCGACATTCAGGGGATTGAACCCGCACCGCAAGGGTCGAAGGTTCGCACGCGTTACGGCATGCGTGAAGCGTCAAAGCGCGTTGGCCCTTGGCGTGATGCCGTCAGATCTGAAGCTCTTGCCGCACGACAGCCGCTGATTGAAAGCGCCTGCAAGGTGACAGCTGAGTTCAGATTTCTGCGGCCTGGGTCGCATCTAACCGCAAAAGGGCTGGCTAGCAAGGCTTACCGGCAGCATTACACGGTCAAGCGAAATGACATCGACAAAGTAAGCCGCAGCACACTTGATGGCCTGAGCGGCGCTGCGTATGCCGACGACTGCCTTGTGGTGGAGCTTCACGCCTCGCAGCGATATTGCGTGCCAGGGGAAAGGCCCGGTGCGTTTGTGACGGTCGAAGAACTGCCCTAATCCCCTGCACAGGGCTAGCAGGCAGAGCCATACTTCGGTCAGTTCAAGCAACCACCCCGATGCTTTACTTCCACGAAACAACCCGCTACGAAGCCATGCAGGACAAGTGGGAAGACAGCCAGCCACAGCACACGCCTTGCTGGAAATTTGAGATCCCTTCTATTGGTGTTCTCGACTGGACAACAGACGAGGTTGAGCTGAATGGCTGGATCAAAGCAGCAATTGCTTGCGGCCAAGGCTTCAAAAAAACCTTTGTGGCTCCTTTCTGATGATTATCGATCCTGCAGACCGACTGCCGGAGCCTCTGACATCACTTCAGCAGGAGTATCAGGAGTATTACCGGCGCGAACAGAAGGCAGGTCGTGCGCCTGATCCGATCATGCAAT
>TARA_R100001443_G_scaffold17558_3_pt1 | contig 19393 bp, 24 predicted proteins | sample TARA_R100001443 | Tara Oceans TARA_R100001443 (sample SAMEA2622142) | marine metagenome | biome: marine biome (ENVO:00000447); feature: deep chlorophyll maximum layer (ENVO:xxxxxxxx); material: "saline water (ENVO:00002010), including plankton (ENVO:xxxxxxxx)" | depth 50 m
TCAAGTACCAACAAGGTACAAAACTATTAATCACGCCTCAAACCCAGACAATACAAGGGTAGAAGGTCTGGTGATTAATCAGAAAGCCGACAAAAAATGACCAAAATAAGCCAAAATTGCCCCCCCTTCAATCCCGACCGCGGGGTACAAGTTATAGAACTGTTGCGCAAAAATTTTTTTAATTCTGACGGATGCGCTCGTCTTTATATCCTCTCTCCCGTAGACGGGCGCATCTTTTAATCGCTATGAAATACGGGGCAGAGCAAGAAAAACAACTGATGACCGAGCTTTGGTCACTCAATATTAAAGACGATCCATTAAACTTTGTTAAGTTCGCCTTCCCTTGGGGGCAAAAGAACACCCCCCTTGAAGATTTTACTGGCCCAAGAAAGTGGCAAGAAAAAATTTTGCGAGATATTGCAATTCACATCCAACGCAACCAGACCATAGACTTACCAGAGATGTTTAGACTAGCGGTCGCCTCCGGTCGTGGTATCGGCAAATCAGCTTTAGTTGCTTGGTTAATACTTTGGATGCTCTCAACCCGGCTTGGTGCAACCATTATTGTTACCGCTAACACCGAACAGCAGTTACGCTCAAGAACTTGGGCTGAACTCGGTAAATGGATTACGCTTGCCATTAACTCACATTGGTTTAATAAAACCGCTACCACAGTTAAACCAGCGCCATGGTTTGAAGAAGCCCTTATCAGAGATTTACAAATAGATACGGGTTACTACTATGCGCAAGCCCAACTTTGGTCAGAAGAAAACCCAGATGCTTTCGCTGGTATTCACTCATCTTATGGTGTTTGTTTAATCATGGATGAAGCATCAGGTATTCCCGCACCTATTTATTCCGTATCAGAGGGATTTTTCTCCGAACCTACCGCGCATCGGTATTGGTTTACCTTCTCCAACCCTCGCAGAAACACCGGCCCGTTCTACGATAGCTTTCACTCCAAGCGCAAATACTGGCATAACGAGCAAATAGACAGCCGGACTGTGGAAGGTACGGATCAAAAACTCTTTCAAACCATGCTTGAGCAATACGGAGAAAATTCTACTGTTGCCAGGGTAGAAGTATTGGGTGAATTTCCAAGTGCGGATGACGATACAGTTATACCAATGGATTTAGTTCGCGCAGCCGTAGATCGAGATGTATCAATAAGTGCTTCCGCACCAATTGTATGGGGTTTAGATGTAGCGCGTTTCGGTGGAGATAATTCTGCGCTATGCGTTAGACAAGGGAATACTGTACTTGAAATTAAAACTTTTAATTCTATGGATTTAATGCAACTTTGCGGGGCGGTAAAAAACAAGTATGATAATGAAACGATGATGACTAAGCCCCAAGAAGTGTTGGTGGATGTTATTGGACTGGGTAGCGGGGTTGTTGACAGATTAGCAGAACAGAATTTACCAGTAAGAGGTGTTAATGTGGCAGAAGCCCCATCTACCAAGAAGAATTTTTTAAACTTACGAGCCGAACTTTGGTTTGCAATAAAAGATTGGTTAGCACAAAGAGATTGTCGCTTACCAAATGACGATGAACTGGTGGCAGAACTGGCTGCGCCAATTTATAAATATACCTCGACCGGAAAAATAAAACTTGAGTCAAAAGAAGAAATGAAAAAACGAGGTATCAAATCACCCGATAGAGCAGATGCACTTGCATTGACTATGGCGAGTGCTGCAGCTTCATTTAGTGGAAGTCAATCATTTATGGGGTATAATTTCAAGAAACCATTACAGTCAAGAATTTTAAGAGTTGGGTAATTTATGAAATACGATAAAAAAGATAAGCAACACAAAGAGTCAAAAGAAAAACATTACGATAATTTACAAGGTATTCTTAAATCAGAATTGAACGATGCAGAGGATTACATCGGGCAAATCGGTCAAGAACGCGCAGAAAGCACCGAATACTATCTTGGTAGCGAACCAGATGGTACAAGTGATTTACAGTCAGAGTTTGTATCGACTGATGTTCGAGATAGTATTTTATTTATGTTGCCGTCTATCATGCGTACTTTCTTTGGTACTAAAAAAGTAGTCGAGTTTTTACCGACTGGCCCAGAAGATATTACAGTTGCCGAACAACAAACCAATTATATTAATTACATTGTTCAACAAAAGAACCCCGGTTTTAAAATTCTTTACGATGCGTTTAAAGATGCGCTCGTAAGAAAGTCAGGATTTGTTAAGGCGTTTTGGGATGACTCAATGAGTGCGACTACGCATGAATATACCGACATTGATCCCGCCTCTTATCAAGCATTAATCCTTGATCCCGATGTGGAAGTTGTAAAAGAAGCGGTGAAGATGGAGTCTATGACCATGATGAACCCTGAAACTGGCGAAGAAATAACTCAAGAGTCACCCGCGAGTTATGACTTAACCATCAGGCGCGTAAAAAATAAAAACCAAGTCTGCATCGAAGCTGTACCGCCAGAAGAAGTGTTAATCTCAAGAGATGCAAGAAGTTTTGAATCATCTCCTTACATAGCACACCGCATGGTTAAAAGTGTTTCTGATTTGGTCGCTATGGGTTATGACCGAGATGAAATAGAAGAATACGCGGGTTCAGGATCGGCTTTTGATGCTGATACTTATACGGAACGTGAAGCTAGAAACCCCGTTGCCGATAATATGTACCCTAGTGCTAGTGGTGAATACGGCAAAGAAGTATTGTATATCGAGCATTACTGTTTTTATGACTTAGACGATGACGGCATAGCTGAAAGAGTCAGAGTTTGCACCATTGGTAATGGCGTAAATATTATAAATTGTGAAGCATGGGATGACTTACCGATTGTTATGTTCTGTCCTGATCCAGAACCACATACCTCTATTGGCAGTTGCCCCGCAGATTACTTAAAACCAATACAAGCAGCTAAATCACAAATTATGCGTGATACGTTAGATTCACTTGGTCATGCCATTTTCCCAAGAATGGGTGTCGTGGAAGGACAAGTTAATATTGATGACGTACTGAATACTGATATTGGTCAACCGATTAGAATGAGAGCGCCTGGTATGGTACAGCCTTTTGCCGTGCCGTTTGTTGGTAAAGAAGCGTTCCCCGTGTTGGGATATTTGGATGATGCCAAAGAAAATAGGACTGGAGTTTCTAAAGCATCGGCTGGTTTGAACGCTGATGCACTTCAATCCTCTACCAAGTCTGCGGTAGCAGCTACTATGTCAGGTGCGCAAGGTCGAATAGAATTAATTTGCCGTCATTTTGCAGAAGGTGGGATGCAACAACTGTTTAAATTGGTTAATGGTTTAGTCATTAAACATCAGGATGCACAATCAGTATATCGTTTGAACAATGAGTTTATAACAGTTGATCCGCGTTATTGGGATGCCGATAAAGATATGGTAGTTAATGTATCTATCAGTAAATCAAGTGATGAAGAAAAAGCGGGCATACTGGCTCAACTATCTAATAAACAAGAGCAAATACTACAAACAATGGGGCCGAACAATCCATTGGTTAGCTTACAGCAATACTCGAACACATTAACAAAAATCATTGAAATGGCTGGGTTTAAGGATGCACAAGCGTTTATTAACACACAAATACCGCCAATGCCTCCGCAACCAGAACAGCAAAAACCTGATCCAGCAGAATTGTTAGCTCAAGCAGAAATACAAAAAGCACAAGTACAATCGCAAAAAGCGGTGATTGATGCTGAAACAGATCGCATGAAAATAATAATGGATGACGATAGAGATAGAGATAAAGCAGAAGCTAACATTAGATTAAAAGCTGCTGAACTTAACGCTAAATATGGTGCGCAAATTAATGTGGCAGAAATTAATGCGCTAATGGAACGTGACAGAGAAACGCTACGACAAATAGCAAAAACTCAGTCGCAAGGATTATTTAACAATGGAAGGCAAACAAACTAAACTTTACACAATAGAAGTTGTGGAAGGTGATGAAATATTTACAGGAACAGATATTCCGGCTGATTCGCAAGAAGAAGCAATGAATACAATGATGTTTATGTTTATGGGTAGAATTGACCGCGATTCAGAAATTTTGAATGTAGAAGAAAATAGGATTCATTAATTATGGCAATAACTTATCGAGGCGAAAGATTTAGCGGTTACAACAAACCAAAAAGAACACCGGGTAAAAATAAGAAGTTTGCGGTATTGGCAAAAAAAGGTGAAACAGTAAGATTAGTTCGTTTTGGTGATCCCAATATGAGGATCAAGAAAAATCAGCCAGCCAGACGTAAATCATTCAGAGCAAGACACAAATGCGATACAGCTAAAGATAAACTCACCGCAAGATACTGGTCTTGCAAAAACTGGTAAGGAGATACTATGTCGTTATACAGAAACATTAACAAAAGAAGAAAAGCTGGAACAAGTAGAACCAAGAAAAAAACAACGATATCAAAAAAAGCCTACGATAATATGAAAGCCGGATTTAAGAAAAAGAAAAAGAAAAAGAAAAGGAAAACTAAAAATGCCTAACAAAAGAAAGAAAAAATCATCTAAAAAAACAAAAAAACCTTACGGGTACTAAAAAATGAAAACCAAAAGTAAAGCTAAAAAAATTAAAGGGGTCAATGTTTCTTCTTTAAATACAAGACAACAAAATGCCATGTCAAGACATTCACAGCACCACACAGCTAAACATCTTAAAAGCATGGTAACCGCAATGAATCAAGGCTCTACTTTTGGTGAATCACATAAAATAGCAATGAAAAAAGTGGGTGTATAATGAAATTTAAAAGCATAAAAAAACTTATAGGCGCATTAGCACCGACCATTGGTACAGCCATTGGTGGGCCAGTTGGCGGTTTGGCTGCTAACGTAGTTGCCGAAGCATTAGGCGTAGAACCAGTTCCCAAAAAGATTGAGCAAGCCATTCAACAAGCAACGCCAGAACAACTTCTAAAATTAAAAACGGCTGAAAAAGAATTTGAAAAACAAATGAAGCAAATGGATATTGATGTCTATGCTTTAGAAACAGCAGATATCCAAGATGCAAGAAATAAATTTAGCGCAGATTGGACTCCGCGTTTTTTAGGTACATTAACATTGGGTGGTTTTATCGGTTATATTTTTCTAGTTACCATTTATCCAATCGAAGATACTAGCGATGATATCGTTATGTTAATTCTTGGTTATATGTCAGGAATCGCATCAGCAGTTGTTAGCTTTTACTTTGGTTCAAGTAACAAGGACAAATAAGTATGTCTAATATTGATTGGGATAAATACCCGAACTTTAAAGCCAAAGAATTTGCTTGTCAGCATTGCGGTAAAGAGGGCATCCAAGAAAGCATAGTTGCTATGGTGCAAGATATTAGACAAGAGGTAGGCTTTCCATTTATCATTACATCTGGTTATAGATGTAGTGAGCATCCGATAGAAAAAAGAAAATCTAAAGCGGGCGCTCATGCAGAAGGGTTAGCAGCAGATATAAGTTGCTCTCATGCCAAAGCGTATAAATTAGTACAAGTAGCAATGTCAAAAGATATATCTGGCATTGGTATTAAACAAAAAGGAGCTGGGCGTTTTATTCATCTGGATGTTTCGGAACAAAAAGATGGCAGACCTCGCCCACATATATGGAGTTATTAAGATATGGAAATCAATGCTTTTTTTCTCTGGAATGTTATTTTAACTCTAGTGTACGCACCATTAATATATGGAATTAGAGCAAACGCAGCAGAGATGAAAAGAATTGATATCTTATTAAATAAAACCAGAGAAGAATTACCAAGCAAATATGTAACCAAAGTGGACTTACTAGAAGATATGGAAAGATTATTTGCTCGATTAGATAATTTAGAATCAAAAATAGATAGATTAATTTCAAGATAGAAGGAATAAGAATGGCAATACAATACGATCCCAATTTTACATCAGGACTAGAATATGCGTTATCAGTAGCGGGTGGTGAAAATGTTCCAGGCATGATAGCTCCGGGAGTTAGTTATTCTAGCGAATTTCCAATGGGTTACATGGCTGATGGTTTAGCACCACCTCCTATGCCAGTACCAATGCCAACTCCCATGCCAGCTACCTTAGAAGATTTTCAGCGTGTCGATCCATTTGCAGCATTGAACGCTCAACTCTCAGACTCTTTAGCTAATCCTACATCCGCTATGTATTCAACTGACGTTGGTACGGGTGCATCAATGGGGCTTGGAGCGCCTATGCCAATAAGTGCGCCAAACACATTTCCTATCGGAGAAAAAGAATTTACAAATTACGCAAACCCTTTCAATCAAAGTGATCCAAGTTCTATTGCAAGTCAAATGGCACTAACTAACCTATATGATGGCATGGAAACGGCTTTAGATGCAGCAAGGGGAGTGGATGCCTACAACGAAGCAACAGATTCTTCTGTGTTATCTGAGATAAAAAGTTTTCTTGGTGGAAGCCAAGAGCAAAAAATGAAAGATGCAATGGTTGATAGGTTAAAAGCAGAATTAAAAGAAAGACAGGTTGGTGGTGCAAGTCAATCTCCATTTAAATTGGCAAAACAAGGTGGCGGGGGTGGTAAAACAGTACGACAAGGTTCGGCTCAAACTAACGCAATGGATAATGCAGCAATAGCGAGAGAAAAAGCTGCAGCGATGAATGTTCTTTATGGCGGTGCTGGTTCTTCTTTCGAGTCTGGTCGCAATGAATATACTGAGTCAGGTCAATACGATATAGATAGAGAAGCTAGACAAGCCGAGTTTGATGCAATGCGAGAGCAAGAAAGAATAAATGCTGGTTTACCTCCTATCAGATTGACTCCGGAAGAAACACAACAAGCAGTTCAAGAATTACAAGCAAGCATTGGTTTTGGTGGTGCTATGACTCCAAGAGGTAGAAATAGTATACCAGCTATGGAAGCAACACCTACACCACAACCATTCAAAGGATATACTCCATTTGATTTTGCTAACATACAATCAATTTTAAATAACTTAGGATAAATATATGGCAACAAGAGAGGAAATCTTAGATTCAAACGAAGCTGAATTAATCTTAAACAGCGATACACTTAAAAAATCCATTGAAAATTTAAAACAAGAATACGTTGCTTTATGGTTGAATAGTAAAGGCGAAGATAATATAGCTTTTCGTGAAACCTTACATACAGCAATAAATATTTTACCAGAGGTAGAGAGGCATCTACGCATTTTGGTAGAACGTGGGAAAATCACAAGTGCGCAAGTTAAAAAATTGCACAATTACATATAACTAGGTAAAATTTTAAAAACTAGGAGTTTAATATGAGCAACAACGCCAAGCCGATTGCTTTACAATCAGAGTTAGATAAAACTGTCACTTCATTTGAAGGGTTTTTGACTCCCAATGAGGAAGCACCAGAAGCACCAGCAGAAGAAGCAGTTGAGTTAGAAACATCTCCAGAAGATGTCGTGGAAACAGAATCAGAAGCGGAAGTTGAAGTCGAAGCCGAAGCAGAAGTTGAAGTGGAAGATGACTTTGAGGAAGGGGAAGAAATAGAACAGTCTTTAGAAGAACAAACAGAAGTAGAGGAAGAACTACAACCTCAATCCTATGTCGTTAAAGTTGATGGCGTAGAGCAAGAGGTCACGTTAGATGAACTCCAAAACGGCTATTCTCGCCAACAAGACTATACAAGGAAAACTCAAGAACTGTCCCAACAACGTAAAAGTTTCGAGGAACAGCAAGCAGAGTTAGCCAAGAAAGATGCTATTTACGCTCAGTTATTGCCTCAATTAGAGGCGAGTTTAAATGGTGAATTGGAAAACGAACCAGATTGGGGTGCGCTTTACGAGTCTGATCCAATAGCTTATGTTCGTGAAAAAGACGTTTGGGAAGATAAACGTAAGAAGTTAGATGCTGCTAAAGCTGAAAACACAAGGTTGCAACAAGAAGCAGCCCAGAAACAGCAAGAACAGATTCAAAAATTTGTTGAATACGGCAACCAACAACTTACAGAAAAGATTCCGGGATGGTCTGATGCAGAAAAATCTCAAAAGGAAAAAGCTGCAATCACAACATACGCAATTAATGAATTGGGGTTTACGCCACAAGAAATTAATAACGTGATTGATTATAGAGTGTTACTTGGTTTACGAGATGGGATGCTATACCGCAAACAAGTGGCAGCTTCCAAAAAGAAACCAACCCAAAAGGCAGCCTCAAGGGTAGCTAGACCTGGTACTTCCAATAAACCAAAGACAATGACTGCTGCGAAAAAAGCGCAAGCGAAATTAGCTAAATCTGGCAAAGTGCAAGATGCAGCTAAAGTCTTTGAACAATTTATTTAAAAGGTATTAAAAAATGGCTAAAGTAACAAACGCCTTTGACACATATACTGCTACTTCTGATAGAGAACAGTTGTCTGACATAATCTACAACATATCTCCAATGAGTACGCCATTTATGAGTTCTATTGGCAAAACTAATGTAAGAAATGTCCAGTTTGACTGGCAAACCGAAGCTCTACCAACTGCATCTGGAACAGGACAATTAGAAGGTTTTGAACTTTCTCGTTCTGCTTCTACTGCAACAGTTAGAGAAGTAAACTTCTGTCAAATCAGCAGCCGTGATGCAACTGTAACTGGTACGCAAAACGCTTCTGATGCAGCGGGAAAAAAATCAGAAATGGCGCATCAACTAGCTGTTATGGCTAAGGCCTTAAAGAGAGATATGGAAACGGCCTTATGCTCTAAAGTTGCTAAAAATGCCGGTGCTGCTGCTACTGTTCGTCAAACTGGTGGATTTGAAACGTGGACAGAAACAAACGTATCGCGTGGTACTAACGGAGCGGGCGCTGGTAATGGTGCTGCACCTACTGATGGTACACAACGTGCGTTTACTGAAACCATCTTGAAAGCAGTACAACAACTCTGCTTTGCAAATGGTGGTGAGCCTTCAATGTTAATCGTTGGCCCACACGTTAAAGGTGTTGTATCTGGTTTTAGTGGCAGAACTTCTGTGACTCAAACAGTAGATGCAAACACAGTTGAAGCATCAGTAGCTATCTATGCGGGTGACTTTGGAGAACTTAAAGTAGTTCCTTCAAATTTCAGTCGTTCAAGATCAGCTTTATTTGTTGATCCTAACTTTGCGAAAACTTGTTTCATGAGAGATTTTGAAACTATTGATATCGCAACGATTGGTGATGCAATTACGAAAATGTTAGTCGTTGAATTTGGATTGGAAGTATCAAATGAGAAGGCTCACGGAATCGCTGCTGACTTATCAACTTCATAAGTTGTAGCAAGGGGGGTGAGTAATCACCCCTCTTTTTTTTAACTGGTTTTAAGTATGGCAAAAAGAACAATCATTGATTCACAATCTGGTGTAATAAGCGAGTTCGCTACCGAAGATGATAAAAACATTTATCACACTACACAGAATGTCCAACCTATCCTCGATAACGTAAAAAATCTATCTCACGGAAAACAAGGTAAAGAATTAAAGCACGTTGCCGAAGTACCTATGGTAATATATCAACAGGCAATAAGAGAAGGTTGGGCTAACGATAAAAAGAAGTGGAAGAAATGGCTCAACGATCCGGACAATAAATTATTTAGAATATGGCAAGGTAGAGTATGACTTACGATGAATTGAAAACGCAGATAGCCAATTACTTAAACAGAAGTGATTTAACCACACAAATTGATATTTTTATTGACACAACCGAAGCGGAATTAAATCGTAAAGTCAGGGATAAAGATATGATTAAAAGAGCTACGGCAACAGCCGATGCTCAATACTTAACCTTACCAACAGATTGGTTAGAAGTTATTAATGTAGAAATTACATCAGGTGACTTTACGCCTTTGTTCCAACAGTCAATAGAAACACTAGATATATTTAGACGGGCAAACGATAACAGTTCAGGTCAACCAAAATACTTTGCTATTGTTGATGGTACTCTTGAACTTGCCCCTACCCCTGATACTTCATATACATTACAATTAACTTATTATGGTAAAATCAGCGCGTTAAGCGACTCGAACACCAGTAATTTTGTTTCAACAAATCACCCGGATGTTTATTTGTATGGTGCATTGAAACAAGCCTCTATTTATTTAATGGAAGATGATAGAGTACCAATGTTTGCTGCGCAGTTTGAACTAGCGTTAGAAGAAATGCGTATGCAACAAGAAAGAGCATCGTTTGGTCAGGGTTCATTGATACCAAGAAGTAGAACTTATGGCAAACCAAGAAACACAACATATTTTATGAAAAATTAGGAGTTAAATAGAAATGGCTGGATTTACAGATTATTTAGAAGATAAAGTCTTAGATCATGTATTTGGTGGTAGTGCTTACACAGCACCAGGCACTTTATACGTTGGTTTATTTACAGCAGCCCCTTCTGATACTGGTGGTGGTACTGAATGTTCAGGTGGTTCATACGCAAGAAAAAGTATGGCTGCTATGACTGTATCAGGCACTTCTCCAACAACAGCAACCAATGGTGCAGCGGTGGAATTTGTTACTGCAACAGGTTCTTGGGGAACAGTTACTCATGTAGGGATTTTTGATGCTTCATCAAGTGGCAACTTAATGGCTTGGGCTGCGTTATCTGCATCCAAAGCAGTAGCTAGTGGTGATGTATTCAGATTTGATGCTGGTGACTTAGACGTTACGTTGGCGTAATTAATGGCCTCCGTTGGCTATGGTGTTTATAACTATGGTATAGCTGCGTATGGCACTCCTCAGTATGAGGTCGCATCAGCTACCATAGCGCAAACGTCAGGTGTTTCGGCATCTGGCTCGATGACGTTTGCTGTATCTGCAACATCAGCACAAACATCAGGTGTAACAGCAAGTGGGCGTTTAGTTAAACTAGGCGCAAGCACCATAGCACAAACATCTGCGGTAACGGCAACAGCCGAAGTGGTAAAACTCGGTGTTGCAACTATGGCGCAGACTTCTGGTTTTACCGCTACTGGCAGACAAATAGATCGTGGCGAAGCTACGATTGCACAAACCTCCGGGTTAACCGCAACCGCAGAATTAGTCAAACTTGGTACAGCCACGATTGCGCAAACTTCTGGGTTAAGCGCAACAGCCGTTATTGTCTTGGATGGTGAAGCTACCATAGCACAAACAAGCGCGATGACTTCATCGGGCAGACTGGTTAAATTAGGTGTAGCAACACTAGCACAAACGTCAGCGTTTACTGCTACACCAGAAATTATTGCATCAGGATCAGCGACCATCGAGCAGACAAGTGGTTTTACTGCGCTAGGTGGTATAAAATATTCTGGTGAAGCAACTATCGCACAAACATCTAGTGTTTCCGCGATTGGTAGCTTAAAATGGGCAGATGATACTGTAACGACAACCAATTATACGGATCAAACAGTAACCACAACAACTTGGATAGACCAATCCGATCCGTCAACGTCTTGGTCAGAAGCAGCATAATATAGGAAAGAAATATGGCAGATACAACAACAACGAATTTAAGTTTAACCAAACCCGAAGTAGGGGCCAGTACAGATACTTGGGGAACAAAATTAAATGCAGACCTGGATACCATAGATGCAATATTTAGTGCTACTGGCACATCGGTCGCTCTAAATTTAGACGGCTCTGTTATTGACAGTTCTGTTATTGGTGGTAATACCGCTGCTGCTGGATCGTTCACAACACTAACAGCATCAAGCAATTTATCCATAGATGGTGGAACAATCAAACTAGACGGAAACTATCCTACAGGCACAGGTAACGTAGCTTTAGGAGATACAGCACTTGATAGTGTTGCTGCTGATGGAAATTATAATACAGCTATAGGAAGAAATGCTTTAACGGCAACTACAACTGGCGATCTAAATACTGGATTAGGTAACAAAGCGTTAGCAGCAAATACGACCGGAACATCAAATGTAGCTTTGGGTGCTAATGCCTTACAAGCAGCAACATCAGCAGATAATAATACCGCAGTTGGTAATTTAGCTTTATCAGCAAACACTACAGGAACTAGAAACACAGCAGTGGGCGCAAATGCTTTAGACGCAAGCACTACTGCTAACTACAACTCTGCTTTTGGTACACACGCGGGATCAAGTATTACTACAGGTTCACTTAACAGCGTGTTTGGAGATTATGCTTTAGTAGCTACTACTACAGGAGCAAGTAACTGTGCGTTTGGGCAAGCTGCTCTGGGACAAAATACCACAGCCTCTTACAACACAGCAGTCGGTGCAAGTGCTTTATATTCAAACACCACAGCAAGTTTTAATGTTGCTGTAGGTACTGAAGCTTTGACAGCAAACACAACAGGAGAACAAAATGTTGCCGTTGGTTACGAAGCGTTAGAATCAAACACAACAGCAGAAGGAAATGTGGGTATTGGTATGAGAGCTTTACAAGCTAATACAACTGGAGCTTCTAATACAGCAGTAGGACAACAAGCCTTACTTAATAACACCACAGCATCGAATAACACCGCAACTGGTAAAAATGCTTTAGTAGCTAATACAACTGGAACTGAGAACACAGGAGTCGGATCAGGTTCTTTAAGAACAAACTCTACCGGAAACTATAATACTGCACTTGGTTATGAATCTTTAAGATTAAGCACTACAGCAGATGCTAACACCGCAATGGGTTATTATGCTTTAGGAGCAAACACAACAGGTTATGGTAACACGGCAGTAGGTAGTGTTGCATTAGATGCTGCTACAACCGCAAATAATAACACAGCATTTGGAAGGGCAGTATTAACAACTTGTACTACAGGGATTAATAATACAGCTATGGGTGTTTCTGCATTAGAAGGATTAACTACTGGAGTTAACAACTGTGCAATCGGGTTAAATGCTTTAGGAGCAGTAACGACAGGTATACAGAACTGCTCTATTGGAACAAGCTCTGGAGCAACTGTTACAACAGGTAATTATAATACTTATGTAGGACAAGATTGTAGAGCAAGTGCTACAGGTGTTGAGTATGAAACTGTTATTGGTTATAACCAAGTAGGACAAGGTGATGGAAAACTTACTTATGGTAAGTCAGGTTCTTTTACAACTTTAACTGCTGGTTCAACTACAGTAGGATCAAGCTCTGATAGAAGAATAAAAGAAAATATACAAGACGATACTGCTGGTCTTTCATTTATAAATGACTTACAACCTAAAATATTTGAATATAGAAAGAAAAAAGATGTTGATCCAGTTTTAACAGAAGAATATGAAGAAGGTTCAGAAGAAAGAGTAAAAGGAAGAAGCGGACTACAACACGGCTTTATAGCTCAAGAAGTTAAAGAAGCAATAGATAAACATCCCGAAATTAAAGAAGGTTTTGATGGTTGGGAAACAAACCCATCAGGTGTTCAAACAGTAGGTGAATCAGCTTTTATTCCTATGTTAGTAAAAGCAGTACAAGAACTTTCAGCACAAGTTGAAGAATTAAAAGCACAAATAACCGAGGACAAATAAAATGGCACAAACAGTAAGCGAATGTTTAACAGCAGCTACAGATAGCGTAACTGTTATAAACGATATTAATTCAAAGGGTAAAGCATCAAAGCATGTTGCTGCATCCGATCCATCTGCGGGAGTTACACAGGCCGATGCAAATGCTGCAGTAAAAAGAAACGTAGATCACTTATCTACAGTATTGGCTTATGCACCAGTAGACTCAGATGACGATACTCCTGATGTAGCTGGATCAAGTGACGATAAATCATCTTACACAACAGCGATTACTACTGGTAATTCGTATATATCTAGTAATAGCTAGTTTGAATCAAGGTAAGTGAATGGCTTTACTACCAATTACACCAGTTCCGGGTATTGTAACTAACGGAACTGCTTACTCAAAGAAAGGTCGCTGGACTGATGGTGATTTAGTTCGTTTTCAGAACGGCAACTTACGACCTATTGGCGGTTGGGAAAAACTAAAACCAGCAGCCTTAACGGGTACACCAACCGCAATGTACGCTTACAGCGATAACGCTGGAAACCCAATACTTGCCGTTGGCACTCGACAAAAAGTTTATGTATTAACTCGTAATACCTGGTATGACATCACCCCAGCTAACTTTGTAACGGATGCATCAAATGATCCGCTTGGATATGGTGCGTATAATTACAACGTAGAAGATTATGGTGATGCCAGATCACAGTCAGGATTACTGTTTGATACTACCTCATTTTCGTTTGATAACTTTGGTGAGTTTTTAATATTCTGCTCTGCATCCGATGGAAAAATATATCAATGGAGGCCTCATGGCGGTGGTACAAATACGCCTGATGCTGCGGGTACAGCAATCACTAACGCACCAACCGGAAACTTAGGCGTAATAGTTACCAACGAAAGGCACGTTGTAGCGATTGGTTCAGGTGGTGATCCAAGAAAAATAGCGTGGTCATCAAGAGAAGCATTAACTACTTGGTCAGCAGCATCTACTAATACGGCTGGTGACTTGCAAGTTCCAACTGGCGGTAGAGTGATTGGCGCGAGTAAATGGCAAACTGATATTATTTTATTTACTGATACTGGCATCGCCCGAATGTATTACACGGGACAACCATTTATTTATGGTATTCAAGATGCGGGTACAAACTGCAAAGCGATTTCTACGCGCTCTATTGTTAGTGCTGGTAATTTCTTGGCATGGATGGGAGAGAACAGTTTCTTTGTATTTGACGGCTCGGTAAAAGAAATACCTTGCGAAGTACATGATTATATTTTTGATGACATGAATTACAGTTACCGCAAAACAATCGCGGGCGGTCACAACTCAAACTTTAATGAGATTATCTGGTTCTTCCCGTCAACCGATAGCCAAAAACCAAATAAATATGTGATCTGGAATTATGGTGACAATGTTTGGTCGGTTGGTTCAATGGATCGAGGTTGTTGGGTGGATCAAGGTGTATTTGATTATCCCATCGCTTGTGATAATGATGGTTTTGTTTATCAGCATGAAAGCACTACGTTAAACAATTCACCTAACTTGGGAACTTCTGTTCCGTTTGCGCAATCAGGGCCGATAGAGATTGGCAATGGTGATCGTTATGTGCAATGCAATCAAATTATTCCTGATTCAGAAGCGGGTACGCTACCAGGAGTTACGTTAAGTTTTAAAGGTCGCTTTACACCGCTTGGCCCAGAAATAGATTTTGGTTCATTTTCGTTTGATGCTACCGATGGTTATACCGATGCTCGATTTAGCGCAAGGCAAATTCAAATGACAGTTACAGGTGACACAACGCAAAACTTTGAATTAGGTACAGTACGCTTGGATGTAACCAACCGGGGTAAAAGGTAATGGCAAGAAAGACGTTTACTAGACCAAGTGCGGAATATGATCCGCAGTACCAGAATTATTTAGTGTCAGAATTAGAGTATCAATCGGGGTTGACTTTTAACAAAGGTGAACGAATAGAAGTCAATGGTGGAGATCAAACGCAATTAGTATTGGTAAGCCCAAATGGAACAAAGTATAAGGTTAGTGTCGACAACTCAGGAAATCTCAGCACCGCCAGCACAGTCTGAGGAAGAATGGGTTACTCGATGGCAGTTTGCCAAGCCTTTGATTAAAGAGGCATTAAGGCATACAGACTGCTATAATATAAAAGACGTAGAAGAAGGTATAAAAAAAGGGGTTTTTCACTTATGGACTGGCGAAAAATCAGCTATGATAACAGAGATTATCAAGTACCCTCGGTTAAGCGCCATTAACTTATTATTTTGTGGCGGTGACTATGAAGAACTACAATCAATGCTTCCTAGTATTGAACAGTTTGCAAAACACTTTGGATGTAAAAGACTTTATGGCGGTGGTCGTAAAGGATGGTTAAGAAAATTGAAACCTCTTGGCTTTGTTCAAGAGTATATGATTAGGAAGGAAATATGAGTAAAGGTAAGACAGTATCACAACAAACAGTTGATCCAGCACAAATGGCGATGTTTCAGGACTTATACGATAAGTCTAAAAGTATCGCATCGCAGCCATTCGTACCTTACACGGGTGCTAGGGTAGCTGGTTTTAATCCAGACCAATTAAGAGGGTTTGATGCAACTAGGGGTATTTTTGAAAGTGCGCAAGCTCTTGATCCAAGAGGCGCAATCAATACGCTTGCCGGTCAGTCAGCACCGACTTTACTTGGTGCGGATATCAATGCTTACCAAAACCCGTTTACCACGCAAGTAATCGACCAATCATTAAGTGATCTTGATAGAGCAAGACAAATGGCTATTGGTGGCGATCAGGACAGAGCAATCTCGGCTGGCGCATTTGGTGGTTCAAGAAGCGGAATACTCGAAGCAGAAACTAATAGAGCGTTTGCCGATCAAGCAGCAAGAACTTCATCTGGTTTAAGACAAGCTGGATTTAACCAAGCGCAACGTGCTGCTGAATCAGATATTGGCAGAGAACTGGATAACAGACGTTTCCAAGCTGGTTTGCAAAGTGGCTTGCTTGGCGATCAATATCAAACATTAGGATTGCTAGGCAACATGGGATCACAACAACAGAATTTACAGCAAGCCGGACTCAATGCTGGTTACAACGAGTTCTTGCGTGGTTTAGATTATGGGCCAAGACAGCTAGGTTTACTTGCTCAAGGTTTAAGTGCTATGCCACAAAATGTAACACAAACATCACGAAAAGATACGGGTGCTGGTGATGTACTTGGATCAGCAGCTCAAATAGCAGCCTTATTTGCCATGTCAGATGAAAGATTAAAAGATGACATTGAGTTAATCGGTAACGAAAAAGGTTACAACATTTATACTTGGAGTTGGAATGAGATTGCCAAGAAACTTGGTATTACAGCACTAAATAAAGGTGTGATTGCGCAAGAGGTAATGAAAACAAATCCTGATGCAGTATCGCTACATGAAAGCGGTTACTACATGGTTAATTACGGGGCATTATAATGGCGATAGCAGATTTATTAAGAACGCTTGGCGGTAAAGTAAATACGGGTATAAGTAATGTTGGTAATACGTTTGCCAATATGAACGCACAGCCAACTGGCATACTTACTCCAGAACAACAAAGAGCGTTGACTGAAAGACAACAAAAAGCCAATTTATTATTTGCTTTAGGTGATGCCTTTAAAGGTAAAGATATTGGTCAAAATTATCTTGCCAGAGAGCAAAACTTTATGGCTATGGATGCAGCTAGGCAAGCTAAAGCTAGAGAGCAAAAACTGAGATCAAGCATAGCAAACAATCCAAATATTCCAACAGAACTTAGAGAATCATTTATAAGTAATCCAAATGCGTATGCAAATTTTGCAGTAGGTGATTTAGAACGGCAGAGAAAAGAGAAAGAAGAAGCAGAATTTCGAGCAATAACTTCATCCATAAAAAAAGATGACTATGATTCTTACAGATCATTTTACAGGGCAATTGGTGATGCTTTTCAAACAGAAGGATATGCAGATAAGGGGTTAGAATACTTTAAATTAGCTCAACCACAAACGATGGAAGATATGAGAGCAGATATTTTAAGCGAAAGAAAAGTACAAGAAAAAATATGGACTCCAACTAATAATGCGGTTGTTGCCTTTAAGAAACTGGAAGATTCTTTGAAACAAGAAGGTGGAACTGCTGCTTATTCTTCTTTAGTTCTTTATATGAAAGGATTGGATGGCTCGGTTGTTAAAGAGGGTGAAGTAAGGTCTTTTCAAGAGGCTCAAGGTTTATTAGGTAATATAAAAGAAAAACTCTCTAAAAGTAAGGGTGAGGGTATGACACCAGAAATGAAATCTCAGATATTAAATTTAGCAAGAAAAGGTACAAAACATATGCTAGATGGATTTAAAGAAAATAGGGCTGGTACAGCATTATCTTATAGTTATTTAGGTTTGCCCACAGAGCCAATTTTTCAAGGTTATACTATTAATGAAGAAGGTTTAGATTTTAGCCCAGTAACTGCTGACTATTTTGAAAGAATTGAGTTTGAAGATTAAATATGCAACTACAAACAAAAAAATACGGAATAGTAGAAGTTCCAGATAACTTTAACGATTTAACAGATAGTGAACAGCAATCTATTTTAAGGGTAGCTATTAAAGGTAGTGATGCTGCTTTGTCACAACCTGAAATGTCAACTGGTAGAGTTGCGCAAGGAATTGTAGATCAAGGTTTACAAGGGCTTACTTTAGGTACATCTGATGAAATAGGTGCTACTTTTGCAGAACTTAATCCATATAATTTGGGTGTAACACTTTTTACAGATCAAGAGTTTGGAGATGCTTTTGATAAAAGATTAAGAGAACAAAGAGCAAGAAATAAAGAGTTTGAGCTTGCTTACCCAAAAACTGCCGTAGCATCTAATATAGTTGGTAGTGCTGTACCAATAGTTGCTTCATTAGCGTTATCACCATTTACTGGCCCTACTCCAACCGCAGTTACTACTGGAATTACAGGAGCTAGAACTGCTGGTATATTAAATAATGCAAAAAAAGTATTAGATAGTAGTAGATTACTTGCTGGTGGCATTACCAAGCCTGGTGCTACTCTTGGTCAAAGAACATTAGAAGGTATGAAGATGGGTGGCGTACAAGGTCTATTTGGCGGTGTGGGATATAATGAGTCTGATGCAGATACAGTTGGTGGCGTGGTACAAGATAAAGTTATTTCTGGCTTGACCGGTACTGCTGCTGGCGGAACTATCGGTACAGTCTTACCAACGAGTATTGCAGTATTATCGTTGCCCTTTAAGTTTGCTTCTTCAACTCTTAAAAAATTTATAAATTCATCTGATAAAAATTTTTCCAAAAACGATATAAAAGCTATCGAGGAAATTGGAAATGCTTTTTTACGAGATGAAATTACAGCAGATCAGGTTATACAAAGAATACAAGCAAACATTCGTGCTGATAAATTAGAGGGAATTTCGCCAGTTGACATACTTACTGATTATGGCGGTGATGCTGTTAGGAGAAAATTAAGAGGCGTAAATATCACTCAACCCGGATCAAAAATTTCAACTACTTTAACAGAAAGAGGTTCAGGATCAGTTGAAGGTAAAGGACAAGATATAATTGACAATCAAACCTCTAATATACAATCCGAAAGAGTAAGCCAGTCATTAGGACAAGCAGCAGAAGAAACAATAGATACTCAAGGTATTAATTTATCTGGTGGTATTGATGATATTGAAAACGCTATTCAGGCAAAATTAAATCCTTTATATAAAAAGGCGTTTGGAGAAAATACACAAATAAGTAATTTGGATGTATATAAATTTTTAGAAGTGCCTATTATTCGTAAAGAATACGATACTGCAAGAAGAAATTATTTAGCAAAACTACAAGCAAAAAGTAGCAAGCCAATTCAAGACTCTGGTATTCCTTCTTTTCAAGAACTATTTATAAGAAACGCTGACGGCAAAATTACTGGCGTAACAAAAGAGTTACCATTGGAGTTTTTAGATCAGATAAAAAGAGC
>TARA_R100001443_G_scaffold62542_1_pt1 | contig 19384 bp, 15 predicted proteins | sample TARA_R100001443 | Tara Oceans TARA_R100001443 (sample SAMEA2622142) | marine metagenome | biome: marine biome (ENVO:00000447); feature: deep chlorophyll maximum layer (ENVO:xxxxxxxx); material: "saline water (ENVO:00002010), including plankton (ENVO:xxxxxxxx)" | depth 50 m
TACTGAAGTTGCATTTTTATCATTTTTACCAGCCCAACCTGAAAAGTTATCTTTTCTACCTAATTTTTTTAATTCAATTTCTACTATCTTTTTACCCTTAGTAGTAATAGCATGGTCTAAAACCATATATGCTCTATCAGTAGGAGGCTTTCCTGTCATTTCAGTAATAAGCTTTTCATAGTGAACTTCTATAGTTTTAATACTATCGCCTACACCTTTAAGATTATTTTTAGCATTTAATCCAGTAGGGCCTATTTTAATTAAAGTAGTTCTATCGTCTCCTCCTCCAAAGAATTGCAATGAATAATGAGGACTAGGTCTTTGTTGTACCTGTCTTATAAATAACTGCCTTAAATCACCTTCAGCTAAATCACTTAAATCTTTCTTATCAAATACTTCTGGAAAGTTTTTTGTAACTTTCTCCATAAAGGGTTTATACTGCTTTAATTGTGTATTCCCACCCAATATACCTAAAAGCTTTTCTTTATATTCTTTTTTAAGAGCACCAATCTCTTCGGGATCTGATAGGTCTTCAAATGCTGATTTAAGATACTTGTTAATAAAGGTTTGAGATTTTTTAACTAACTCTACTTCTGCAGTGTGACCTATATCAAAGTCATCAAGATTTTCATTTGCTTCATTTTTTGTTTCAATAGCTTCATCTTTTTGAAGATTTTGAACTGCTTTATTTCTTGCGATAGCTATATCAGCTAATCTTTTCCTTAAATATTGAGCAGTCTCAGGAGCATTGTCATCCAGCTTATTAATCACATCTTTAGGAATAACAACTTTTCTAGCATCATCTTTGATTTGAGCTAGAGATTCTTTTATAAGTTTTTGATTTATTTCAAGGTTTACATCTGTCATACCTTTAAGAGGCAGTTTAATTATATTATCCTCTTTAGGGTCTATATTTAAAGGATAAGACTCTCCATCCTCTGCTTTAATTATTCTAGAACGACCTTCAGTAAGGAAGATTTTATCCTTACTTTTATTCATATATTCTGAAGTAACTGTATCTGGATTTTCAACATCTTTAGATATTTTCTGCATCTCTTCAGATATTTGAGTCTCTCTAATGGTATCTTGAGCCTCAGTAATAGATAAATCAGTATCAACTGCTTTTTTAATACCCTCTAATGTTTCACCTGCCATTGCAGCCTGTGCAGCAAAGGTACCGTGTCTCATTGATATAGTATGCATCACTGATTCTTGTACATCTCTAGGTAAATCATCCCAACCTGGCATTAACCTAGGGTCATATACTGCCAAGTCTTTAGAATAAGGATTTCCATCTTTATCTAATCTTTTTAAATCTCTTGCATTGGCTTGAGCTTGTTTTTCAACTTTAGCAGTAAAAGACATAGCTCTTGCCTGGCCTGCAGTAGTTTCGTTAGCACCGAAATATGCACCTAAGAGATATGAGTATATTTGTTCTGGTGTTGTTTCTCCTCGATACGTTGATTGCAACCCATCATATAACGATGACGCTGCTGCACGTATAAGTCTGTCTTCGTTTTGTGTAGCTGTGTATACATGTCTGCCTGTCTCTTGATCAAGTTTTGGTATCCCCCCTTTATTTATTAGGTTTGCTAACCCTCTGAATACACCACCTGTTACAGCACCGTGTAATGATGATTTGAGTACCTCATTTACACCTAACTGCCAAGAACCAATACCACTTGCAAGACCAAGATTGAATGCACCTTCTGCTACATGTTTAGCATTATCTGTAGTTAAAAACTCTGCAGCATCTTTAAATGCACTATTTTTAGCTACCTTAGATGTTTCTAATGTTTTGGAAATTACAGGACCAACTTTTTCTGTAGCCTTCCTAGATAACCATAATGGAACTGAATTACCTTTAAGTGCTCTAGCCATATTGGCTAATTGTTTTGCACCCATTGCTTTAAAAGGAGCAGAAGGTATATAACCTAAAAAACCACCAAGTGAACCTAAAGAACGCATTATACGTTCATATTCATTATCAGTTGGTTCGCCCGTATTAAAAGTAGTAAAGCCAGACCAAAAACCCTCACCCATTTGCTTTATACCTCTCATAAGGTTAAAGTCTGAATCTCTTGGACTACCTGCTGGAGGTTCTGGAATATTTAATTTATGATGTACGGCGTGGTCTTTTAGTTGTGAAACTAATTCAGGTTTAAATAGATGTGGTTTTAGCTGATAAGCGTTTAATAAACGCTCAGTAGCAGCTTTATCGTAAAATGGTTTAAATTCAACCAGTTTATCGAGACCGTCTTGCTCCGCCATTTACTCTCCATTATACGTTAGATGGATTATAAGGGTCTTCTTGTGCTTCTAACTCTTCTCTTGATGGGGTCCAATCTGTTAGGCTGCTTATTGCTCCTGCTCCAGAACCAGCTGCCATTAACCCTCCCCATTTGTCTAAATCTCCTAATCCTACTTTTGCAGCAGCACTAGGTTTGTTTGCTAATTTAATAATCAATGCAACTGCTTTCTCATCAAGTTTACTAATATTAGCTTCTCTTAATTTTGTTGTAATAAACGCTGCATCAGCTGCAGAGTCTCCTTTTACTCCTGCTTTAGTAAGCAGTTTCTGAACATTTGTAGTACTAACGTTCCAGTTTTTGTTTAAACTGTTAGCCATTTTAACTAATTGACTTGAAGTAACGTTCTCTAAGTTTCCACCTTTTACTTTAGCTTTACCTAATTGCTCAATATAAGTCTTAGCAACTTTAGAATTTTTTCCATATTTGCTATTAATTGCATTAGCAAGACTACTTATTTGTTTTTTATTTAGGTTACTACCTTTAAGTACAGAACCTAAATCGTCAGTGTTTCTTATAGCTGATTTTGCTTTTTTAAGAACATCAGCAGTGGCTCCTCTATCTACAGATTTTTGAACATTTTTAGCCCATTGCCATCCTCTAGATGCACCATATGGAGCTAATGTTTTAGCACCTGTTTGCATAGCATATCTAGCTGCTTGCCCTGGCATAGCTTTAGATGCTGCTGTAACTCCTAAATTACCTGCAGCTTTAGCTACATTCATAGCCCCTTTAATTCCTTTAGCACCCTGAACTGCAGTACCTAATCCTTTAGCTGCAGCAGCAAGACTTGCACCTTTTGTAAATGGAGCAGCAAGTATTCCAGCAGCAATAGAAATTCCTGCGCCTCCTACCCTACCTATGTTGGCAGCTGTTCTATTTGACTCATCTTCATATGGTTTACCAAATATTGCTCCAGGAATACCAAACATTGCAGAATCTATACCCCCACCTACTCCTCCTGCAATTTTCCAAAGCGCACTAGCATCTTCGACTTCTCTTTTAAATGGTATATTATATTGAGTGGCCATTAATTCAAGTTGTTGAATCATTGTATCCGACCAATTTTTTGGATTTCTTTCATACGAACGTATATAACTATCAATACGTTTTCTCTCATTATTTAATTGTCTAGCCTCTGGAGAGATCTGTTGAGCTTGATGCATTATATTAGAGGTTATAGCCATTAATCATCCACCGTTTCTAAATCTGATAATGGAACCCAACCTTCCTCATTAAAGTTTATTGTAGGTGTATTTCCGTCCCACCTAACTTCATATTTATCATTTCCAGTCAACCAAAAATCATCAACCTCAATTTGCCAAGTGTCACCTTCTTGAGTTAACCAAACATCGTCTTTTGTTTTCATGTTCTGCAACGCTCTAGATAGTATAGTATATTGTCTTTTATCTTGGGATGTAGGCGATGTATGACCTTTGAAATAAGTATTACCACCACCTTCATTTGATGCTAGTAATACTCCATTTGGGTCATCTGTACCCCAACCTCTAGCTACATCACCTAAAACTCCGTCAGTTGAACTTTCTTTATTTATAAAGTCTTTATTGCTAATCATACCATCATCTGTACCAGTTCTAACTCGATGTATATTTATAGCTTCATTTATTCCTGGATTGGCTAAAAAGTCATCTTGTTCTGAATCAGACATGTTTGCAAATCTTTCTCTAATTTGAGCCATATCATCTATTGCAAGGTGACCTAAATGTTTATCCATATTAACATAGTCATCAGCGGTCAATATACCTTCTTTATCATATTCTATTAATGCAGACTTATCAAAGGTATTATTGTATGCGTTTAAAAGATTACCAGCATTTGGATTCATATTCCCTGAATCATCATATAAAGAGCCTATACCCTCTCTTGCAGCATATGCGCTTTTAATAAAATCACTTTTAACCTTTTCTCTAGCGATTTGCTTTTTATACTTATCTAAATCTATCTGTGCTAGTTCATGCTCAGTATTGGCTTTCTTAGCTTCAATTTCATTAGCCTTACGATTCATTTCATTTTGAAGCGCAGTATCCATAGCATTGCTAAGGATTGTATGACCTTGATATGTTCCAAAATTAGGCATTACTCGTTATAATACTCCTCTGCTGTCATAACATTTGAATCTTTATATCCACCAGGTAATTTTCCTTTAAAAACACCTTTATCTAGGTTTTGATAAGCATTTCTAAATAAACCACCAAATGGTGAAAATTTCTTTGCAGTCTCTTGAGGATTATAATCATATTTATAAGACTCTTGATCATTAGCTTGACGCTCTTTATCTACAGCCATTCTATAAGCTTTTTCAGTTTCTGGACCAAACATACCATCTGCTGTAACGCCTAATTTTTCTTGAAGAGCTTTCACAGACTCTTTATCATTCATATCAAAGTCTGTAATGCTTTTGTTGGCAAACATATTTCCCACACCTTGTGCAAGAGCTCCTGGCACCCCAGCTACCGTATTAACAGCATTCATAGCTTTATCTTTAGTACCTATAACTGGTATATCATCATGTATATAACCATGACCTTGTGGAGTTGGTGCTCCAACACCTGGAACATATTGACTTGCAGCACTTTGGTCACCAGGTAACATTCCTGACCAATTGCCTGAATCTATCTCATCAGATGCACCTTTACCCATCCAATAGTCTACTTTGTCTTTCGTACCTATAAAAGGCATCCAATCGGGTATTCTTCCTGCCATTTTAATATCTCCTTAAAATTGTTTCTTAAAACTCCAATTAGGAGAGGAATATACTGGAGTATCATAACTTTGTGTAGCCACTACACCAGTCTTCTTATCGCTAAGGAGTTGGTTTTTTGCAATACTTGTATTCGCTAGATCTAGAGCCGATTGCGTTTCAGAGCCCCATATACCATCAACTCCATGTTTAGGTAATATGCCTTGACCATATTGCCCTACTAATTGAGTTTGTAAATTTGTTATTTCTTCTGGACTTGCTTTACTCCAATCATTACTTCCTAATGTAGAAGCAAGATTAGGGTTTGATTTAGCAACTTCATTAAAACCTTTTTGAGATGATTGATATTGTTTTTGCCAATTATCAGCATACTCATTAAAACCTGCCTTAAAGTTTCCTGGCGCGTTTAATAAGCTTTGACCTATTTTATCAAAAAAGCCCATTAAAATAATGCCTTATAATTAACTTTAAGCTTTCCATTAGAACCTGTAGATACTGCTTCTGGATGAGACTTTTTAATTTCTTGAGCCATAACTCCAGTTTGATACTTTTTAGTACCTTTAAATTGAAATCTATATAGGTTTACTTTTTTACCATTTTTTGTTTTAGCAGTACCAATCTTTTTAATATTCTTTTTCATAGTCTTATCGGAAAACATTCCCATAACACCTGAAGTAATAGCCCCATCTAAAGGAGCTGCAGCTTTCATAACATTACCAGCCATAGATGCAGACCAGTTGTTTCTATTTGTTATATTTTGACCATAAGCAGAAGTCATAGCATCTCTTGCAGTCATATCGTTTTGAGTAACTTGACCTAATATTTGATTACTAGCACCTAAGTTTGAGCTTAACATGTCTCTATAGGCATTTTGAAGATTGCCCTGCATTTGACCAAGATTAGCCTGTGATTGAGCATTCATTATACCAGATTGACCACCCATTCCTGAGGCAGCCATATTCATTCTATTTACTCTGTTTTGTGTATAAAGGGAATCCTGACCTTGTTCAAGCATTCTATTGTAAGAATCTCTCATTAGGTCAGAATCAGGGTCAATCATATCCTGAGAACGTTGCAACATCGTCTGATTATGTGGAGACGACATTTTCTTATAAACTTCATTTGGGTCTATCTTTTTTGGTTTAGATAGCATCCCTGCTGCTAATGACAATAACACCTAGTTGTTACCCCCGTATACTTTATAGGTTACTTTAAGCCATTATAATATAATACTAGTATTGTTGAATTTACAAGTATTATTTCTTAGCTTTAGTCGTTTTTTTAGGCTTTTCTTCAGTTTTAGGCTGAGATAGTATAGATTGGATTACTTCTATTGCTCCAGTATACTTCAAAAACAAAGCCTTAGCTTGTTCTCTTTTCTCAATTAAATCTTGAAGATGAGCTTCATTTACTTCTGACATAGACCTCTCCTTATTCTGTCGGTAAATTGTTTTGTACTGCTGCTTGACCAGCGTTTAGTCTGTTAGCTGAATAGGTATTACCGTTACCATATTGATTATCTAAATAGTATTTTGCTGCATAATGTACAGCACCTGCCTTAACACCATTGAAATAACTTTCAGTGTTAGTGCTAAATTTATAAATATCTGAGTTTACAAACAAAACATACTTTTTTAGATTGTTTACTTTAGACTGAAAAGGAACTAAGCTATTTCCTCTTAAAATTGCAGCCTTTAAATCTGATTTAAAAAAGTTTAAACCCCATTCTACTTCTGTTCCAGAGTCTAAAGAATTGTTTGATATTGTATTTGTATCTACATTGCTACTTGATTGTGCATTAAGATAGTCCGCAGCTTCTTTCCATCCGTATTTTTTCATTGCCACTATATCAAATCCAGAAGGGTATGAGCCGTTAAAGGTTACTTGTGTATTAATAGAAGTATTTATATCATCTATAAGAGCCATTACGCATCAGTCTCCCATATTTTAATATGAGGTATTAGAGCCATTGGAGCAAAAGCAGGGCCAAGATGGTCATAAAATGCCATCATTTGAGTAGCATGTATATGTAGTGAGGATACATCTTCCCCTGGACCTATTTCACCTTTAAATACTTTTGTATTTTTTTCCAAATATCTTTTAAAGTTTACAATCACTTCCATGCCCTGCCACATCTTGCTTTGTCTAAAGAAAGCATTATTGCCATTGGGATCTGTAAAATAATCTTTAGGCCCATAAGCCCAAGTATCTCTTCTTTTTGTACGAATTTCAGAAGGTGTTGCTCTTTCGTCTTTAGAGCCAGTACCAAAACCCCAAGGAGAAAAGTTTGCACCACAATACAAACCATCAAAAAATGAAGTATGAGACTCATCATCTTGATAACCTGCGTAAAGATTGTCAAAAAACTCACCTTGAGATACACCTAAAGTGCCATCTCTGTTCATTATATTGGACCTAGTACCTGTAGATGTTTTCTTTAGGTTATATAAAAACATTTCATTAATAGGTCTATCTTGCCCTATTGGAAATAAAGCATTGCTACCACTCTCATTATCTGGGTCATAATTATCATCGTCATCAGCGTATCTCCTGTCCCCTGCAATTCCCTCTCCAAATTTTGCAAGGCTCTGAAAAGCGTCACCAAAAGGTCCTGTACCAATATTGGCTACCATGTATCCACCAGAGCCAGCCCCCACAATTTGAGCGCAATCTTTAAAATCCTTATTGTCAAGAACCCCAAAGCCCATAATTCCACCATAAAACCCCCAGTTCCAATAGTGAAACCCAGGGGAAATCCCCCAATAAATCATTTTACCTGTATTGTCGTCATTAGCTCCACTTATTTCATATATTAGTTTTCTACCTTCTGGTACAGTATCAGGATATAAACCTCCTGCTCCAAAAGACTTGCAAAGCCAATAACCTATGTGAGCGCCAGAAACATCATAAGGATAAATACTATTCCTCCACGGGTTTCCGTTGTTTGAGTTACTAAAGTTTCCACTGCCTCCATTTTCAGCATTGAAAAAGTCTGTCCTGTGGTCATTCATACCAATAGCACCATAAGAGTTTCTTGATAGTCTATAAGCGTTTCTTATTCCACCTCCATCTGGAAGATTAGACGTAGGTTCTTCATAGTAAAAATTTGTACCTCTACCATATGTAGGACCCGTACTATTTGTATCACCATTATACGTATCTCCGTATAAATTAATATCTTTACCGTGATAATAATCTCTAGCTCCCCAATACCTATCTGTGAACAGAGGGGTCATTTTATCATGAGAAGAATTGGAGCTTGATGCAAAATATGATTGTTGATTACTTAAACCTCCACCAGGTGCGCTATGTGTTAATCCATTACTATTTCCATTATAACTAGATTCCCAATACCATGGTAAATAACCATGATAATTTCCAGATAAGCCTGTTATGTAACCGCTTCTAGCATTAAATGCTCCAGATTGATTATTAGCATCGCCATAATCTTTATGTTGATTACCAAACGATGTATTCCATAAAGCCTCTCCAGCTCTTTTTCCTTCAAAATCATCATACCCTGCATATGAAGTTTGAATCTCTTCGTTCCAAAATTGATCTTCTGCCCAAGAAGTTCCAAGGTTAACCCCAGTCATCCTTGCTCTTGTATTTTCAAAATCGCTTGAAGATTGGAAAGCTGAAATTTTAGGTCTTGTAGGCATACCTATATGCTTATGATTATGAACTAATATAGGAAAATCATGATCTCTCCTGCTTATTCCACTAGAACTAATCGAAGTCCAATCATCTTCTCCATGTTTTACTAAAACACCCTCATCTGCTGGTATATTTCCATATGTACTTCCAATAGCTTGATTTTGCCATGAACCAAGTAGTATTTCTTTATTTTTTGAAACAGTTCCATCTGATAATAGAGAACCAATTCTTACACCGCCATCTGAGTCACCACCTATGCCAATCTCTACTCTCGCATCATCACCTGGTCCTTGTATTCCAGTATATTTTAAATATGAAGTATCATCACCTACAGCAAATCTAGGGCTAGTACCTCCACTGCCATCACTTGCAGTTCCTAAGAAAAATCCAGAAGTTGGGTCTGAATATGAATCTTTTCCATAACTCTTGATTGAGTTTCCTGATTGATTTCCAATAGTGATACTTCCACTTCCTATTGTAATTGTATTATTTAAAGTAAAGTCACTACCGCCAGGGATAGCCTCTCCACCTAATATAGCACCTTTAATTGCGTCTGGATTACCTGCTACACCAGAAGTTATTAAATGGTCGTATACAGAAACATCACCTGTTGTGCTTCCATTAGCATCAGTCATTATAACTCTAAATGCTTTTGAGCCGCCCAAAACTGTAGGTTCATAAGAAAATGTATACCATTTAGAAAAAAGGTCATTAGTGTGACCTTGGTCTATTTGTGTTTGAATGTCTACCCAAGTAATAACGTCTCCTGGCAATTCAATTGTAGAACTTTCAGTAAACTGGACTTTAACATCAGATTGGGCGTTTCTAATTTTTACATGATAAAAAAGCTTTTCACCTAAGGTAAAGCCAATATTTGCTATAGTATTTCCATTGCTCCAAGAGGTTTCACCTACAGCATCAAGTGTATTATCTATTCCGAATCTATAACTAATAACATTTGCATTTGTGTTTGCATCTAAAATATCTATCTGACCAGTTATAGTAAGGTTATATTGACCATTTAACCATTCAAATTTTAAAGAATCATTCTCCCATTCATTGCTTCCATTAATACCAATAGCATTACCCATTACAAAGGCAACTTTATCTTCATAGCCACTTCTTAAATCTTGACCTAAGTAGATACTTCTAGATGAACCAGTATATGATTCTATATTCGTATTGAATAACTTAAAGTCTCCATCAGCAACAACAAGTCCTTTAAAAGGATCTGTTACGTCTGTTGCTGCATTGTCTACATTTTCACCTACTATTAATCCATATCTGTCAACTAGTGTATACCCTGTGCCTTTTAAATTACCTAGCCTTACAAGTTCAGAGGCATCATTCCACTCTGAAGTAGCTGCATCATAAGTATTAGTTCTTGAGAATAAAGAAATAGAAGGACCATCTGACCCATGTATACTTTGAGTAGCAGTGATTTCCACATAGCCATCGGATTGTTTGTGACCTAAGTTAACAACAGCATCTTTTGTAGCCCATTCATTAGCTCCTATTCCGCTATTATCTATATTTCTAACAACAGTATAATCAAAGTTATTACCATTTGCAGTTTCACTACTAGTTACCTGCATTATCTCTGTTTGTTGATTACCGTCAACACCTGTTCTAAGGTAAATATAATCATTCTGTTCAAATAGATTATGACCAACAGTTATGGTTGTTGCTGTTGTATTTAATGCACTTTGTAGCTGGGTTGTAGGTGCAACCATTATCTTACCACCTATAGTAGCCATAACTCCTTGAGCTACTAAGGTTTCAACAACTAATTCTGAAGCAAAAATAGACTTCCATCTTTTGTCTGCACTTCCAAAATCTGTTGTATTATCATTATAAGGTGCTACTGCAGGGGTATCAAACTGTATACCATCTGATGCACTCTTTAATGTAGTTAAACCAGTACTTGTTACTGTTATATCTAACGATTTGGTAGCATCATGACCAATTCTAATTTGATAAGGGTCTTGAGTGGTTGCTTGAAATAAAACATCAGTATTAGCTAATGTTGATTTTAGTCCAACAGTAAGTGTTTCAGCTATATCTGCATCACCAGATAAGGTAAGATTTCCAGAACCATCGCCTGTCACTGCATAATCAACTGATAAATCACCTGTAATATCTACATCTCCAACAATCGAAACATCACCGTCAGCTGTTATTGCATTACCATCTGAAGAGTAAAATGACTGGCCTACTTGAAAGTCATAGTCTACATGCACATTTAACATATGCATATGATCAGATTTCGCAGCTGTTGAGGATACACCAGCTGAAGCTGTATTGCTAACTGTTGGTGTAGCAGTAGGAATATCTCCTAATAAAAAGTGAATAGTACTATCATTTATATGAGTGTCTATTTCTGAATGTAAGTATTCACCATTATTATCTAATAAGTCGTGATTATGATTATGATTACCTATTGCTACTTGAGTTGCTCCGACTCCGACATCGTTATTAAAAGCCAAGTTATCAAAGGTTACTCCTAATTTTGTAATATATGACCCACCATCACCAGTATATGATGCTACAGTGGTTTGTTCAGTAATAGGTAGGTTAGGGTCAACTAAATCTACTCCTAATCTACCAGAAGCCCAGGCATCTCCAAACTTGCCTTGTATAAAATACCCAGTTGTACCGTCTTCAGCTTTTTTAGTATATAATCTTACGTCTCCAGACTCACCATCAGAAGGATTAGAATGTGCTCCAATAGGTTCTTTACTAACTGAAAGCTCTAGCTTATTTAGTTCTGTAAATATTGCATTAATAGCCTTTTGTACAATAGGGTCATCAACTTTAGGTGGAGTTTTTTTAGAACTACCTATTTGATTGGTATTTCTTGAAATATCTCTAGGCATTATTTAACCGATTTTGTTTTATAAACCAATGTAATTGCATCTATTTCAAGTTTCATATCTTCAAGAACGATTTGTAGCCATTTACATTTCTTAGTTCCTGTAATCTTAAAAGAAACTTCATCATGTTTTAATGATGGAAGAGTAGTTAAAGCTGTTTTTGTAGTATACGATGATTCATTAGGCGTAACATTAAATCCTAAATTAGTGTATAGCCTTATTTTACCAGAAGTTTCTGATTCGTCCATAACGTCATCATAAAACGTTTTTGCCTCAAAATTATTATTAAATATCAATTTAACTGTATACATCATTTTATCTTGACCAGCTAAGCCAAGGTCTAGTTTTTTACTAGTCCAGCTCCATTTTTTTCTATTATTAGATACTGAAGCAAGATTAATTAATTTTTCATCTCCTGATACATAAATGTCGTTTTTAGAACCTGCAAATGTTCCAAGTGTTTTTGGAACTTCTTGTAAGTCCCATCTTTTCCTAGTTAGACCATATTTCCAGGCTCCATTAAATATTGTTCCATCTCTATGTTTATTTTGAAAACAAAAGTATACTGATTGAGTTTTAGCATCAAAAGTCACTTTAGGAGGCATATTATGCTTTATATCTTGCCAAGCATGAGCTTTCCATTTTTCAGAATCAGATTTTGCTACCATTCTTGACATATCTGCTCCGAATGAAGTTCCTATAATATCCATAGATATGTTTTCAGCTTTCCCTCCATTGTGCCAATACATTCCTTGATAGTCACAAAAGAACATTCCAATATCAGTTACTATATAACCGTCTGGACCAGTACAGCCAATACCTTCATATGTATCCTCTAGTACAAGATTGTCTAGATTTACTTTATACATATTGTTATTATCAAAAGCAAACAACTTACCTGCAAACCAGGCCATAGCAGTTGGTCTAGATGGTAATACGCAATAGTTTTTAGCCCAATTGAAGTTTGAAAAGCAATTTGGCTCTGATTTAAATAAAAACTGCTGACCTTGTTTAATTTCAGGGTGCCAACAATCTCCTACAACTAAATGACCTTGAGCAACAACTGCTAAATTATAATTAACATTAGTATGCTCTAATGATTCGGGTATTCCAGTTATAGCCTCGTATGTAGCCCCTAGATTACCTTCATCTATTGTAAGGGATTCCCATGATTCAAAGTCTGTATTGTATGCCCATCCAGTTGCAAGTGGAATCTCATTAACTAATCTATAAAAGTCATTAGCTGAATTTTTTCTATAAAGAACAACAGCGGATACCCTTTTAGGCATATTTGTAAGCTTTAAATTAATTTCAGCATAAAGATAATTTGCGTCTGTTTTCTTGTATGCAAATTCAGCTGCCGACAATGGGCCTTCTTGATAGCCATCATATAATAAACTTACTTTCCAATAATAAGTTTGTCCTGCATTGAAGTTTCCTGATGCATATACAGTATCATTATTCTCATCAAGACTTGTATCTGTTGTTGTAGCAAAATCTATTTGCATTCCAACTGATAAGCTTCCATCTGTATAAACTTGAAAATTACTACCATAGGTATCAGTAGTTTGTAATGTATCCCAACTACTAGCCGAAGTATCATATTTCATTTCCCCACTTTGATAATCTCCAACTTGTGGTGACAATATAAAATGCTGTTTATTAGAATTTTGAACATGGTGAAATGCTGCTCTACCTAGATTTTTTTGTCTGTAAGGATTATTTGTGTTTACAGCTACCCAAGAATTGTATCCACCTGATATACTATTAGTAGTGGTAGGGAAAGTTTTATTCCATTTACTTATGAAAGTATCTGTTTTTGGCATATTCCCATGTCTAGCTGTAGTCCAAAATATATTATCATTAGCTGCATAGTTTTTACTAACAGGACCATGCATTTCTCCTGCATTTGGAGCCATTATTGCATAAGAATTGTCTGCCTGAGTAGATTGTCCCCCACTATCTAGTTTAGTATGATATTTATTCACCATATTAAAAGGAGTTAATCCTGTAGATGGATAACCGTTAAATTCAACAGAAGAATATATTCCGTACCGCCAAGCACTTTTTTGTGGTTTTAAGAAATTGACACCGTCTACGCTGTGAGTTTGATCAGTGTGACTCCAATAACCACTGTCATAATTAAAAACACTTCCTGTATCAGAGGTTCTAATTGCTCCGTTTACAGCTTTAAAAGCTTCTTCTGCATCTAGATAATTATAGTCATTACCATAAGAGGTTTCGGTTCCACCATCATCGTCATCCTCTGTTGTTGTAGTCTTCACCAAATAATACATTGCTTTTTCACCATCAACTAAAGGAAATATCCTTTGAGACACTCCAAATGCTTCTCTATTTGTAGTTAATATTCTCATTTCTTCTATACTATCAATTACTGGGTCTTCTTCATTGAAAAACACATGTCTTTTCTTTTTAGTTAACCCTAAGAACCCATGAGATGACTTTTTATAATCGTAATCAACGTTGATTCTGTTTGTTATTTGTTTGGCGTCCATATATACTGCAGCACTTATCTCTCCGTCAGCGTCTTCTCCACCTCTACCATCTGTAAGTCCACCATTTTCAGTGAAAACAACATAGCTTTCATATCCATAGTGAGGACCTATTTTGAATGACCTAAAAGCTGAACTGGCATATAATTTGGGATTGTCAGATAGCCTATCAGATGATACATCTGTGGTAGTTGGAGTATTGGTTTCATCAACATCTACTATTATTGTAAACCCAGGAATGTTCATTTCTTCATCATCACTAAGAGTATCTATTCTTCTAGCATAAACTTTTTTCCATTTTGCATCTGTTGGCTCTATTAGATTAAAGCCTTCATTGTCATTTTTATCTACTTCTCTATTATATAAGGCATGCTGTTCGTTACTCACAAAGCCTAAAAAGTCTATATTTCTCCATCTTATATAATTAGAATAAGAACCGTAAGCCCAATCTTGCCCTATCCAACTTTGACTAGTAATACCTCCGAAATCACAGGTTTCTTCTGGACCCCACCAATCAGAACCATAGTTAAGATAATCATTACCAAAGTTTTTAGCTTTTTGAGTAGGAGGAGTAATAGGTTTACAATTTACTTCAGCTGTTTGCCCTAAATCTGTTAATGCACCACTATAGCTATCATCAGGATCTCCTATTAAGTTTTTAATATCCAATACATAAAGCCATTCTTCGTCAAATGTAAAACCTGAGTTATGACCATATTGTATGTATAAATAGCCATTCTTTTCGTACATATCATTAATAAACGAACCTGCTTTTGGTGGTCTATGTATTTTAGAACCATTAGGTAGGTGCGAATAATATTGCAGTTCTCCAGAAATTTCAATTTCATGGTTCAATCTAAAGTATCCAAATTGATTGTATATTAATTTTTCTGGCACTCCATTACCATCTTGAGCACCATCATATTGTAGGTTCATTGCGTAAATATATACTCTATCATTTCTTTGAATATCTGCTATAAAGTGGTAACTAGTCATTACCCCATGTCCATCGCATGCATCTGCTGAAGGACTTGTAAGCCAGGTATCTTCCATTGGATTATAATCACTTAACCCAGCTGTTCTCATTTTAGTATGAATCATCTTAGATGAAGCTACTGCTGAAGGAATAAATGATAGGGAATTAGTTGTTTTGAATTGTTTTCCATAAACTCCAGCATCAGTTTCAAGACTCATTGCGTACAATCTTCTAGAAGCTGGTGTTTTTCCAATTAAGTGTGTAGGCGCAGCATTTCTTACAGAACTAGCATTTCCTAAATGAGGATTTTCTAAATAATCTAAAGTAAATACTGCCTGACCATCATCTATAGATTTTAATCTTGAATCCTCCATATGATAACCAGTATATGTTGTGCCAAATTGTTTATGTTGTATCTTTCCTAGCCATTGAGCTTTTGAAGATGCTGTAGAACCTGAACCAATATATACTGCATTTGGACCTTTGGATAATGTTATTCTTTCTGGAAAACCTTCATTTGTTGTATTTATATCAGGATTAGTTGGTATTGATATTTTTCTAACACCATTATTATCTCTATAAAAGTTTTCTAATATCTTAAGTTTATATTCTGGAGGATTTACTCCTGCTAATTGCTCATAATAAACAACATCAGTTTGTGCTGTAGTTGCATTATCTTCTCTTGAGCTAATTAAAGTAAAGTTTCTACCATTTAAATCCATACTAGGAGTTGTTTCAATTGTTGTTCCTATAGTATTTAAAAGGTCGGTTAATGAGCTACCTACTATGTCTTCTTCTGAAAAGTATGCATCAGGGTTTATTATAAATCTTAAGGCAAACCAGTTTGTTGGAGCTGATATAGTATCACCAGCACTATGGCTGTCTGCTGTAGTTGGAGTTCCATCAGGCCCTTCATATCCCCTTTGAACTGTATATTGATGGCCCCCTTGTTCTCCGTCTTGGGTTTTTTGAGTAACAAACATCCATTCATTATTTACCTTAAATATATCCCCTTGGTCTAGAAAATCATCAAGCGACTGATCATTAGCAGATTGAGAAGTAGCAAAATCAGAGCTAGTCTCACCTGATGACAATCCAACTGGAAGGCCAAGATTAGTAGTCTCAATATCTGGGGCTATAATTTGGTCATTGTCAATTTTTAATGCTACTGGGCTTATATCTGTAAAATATGCTCCCTTAGTTCCTTCTACACCATGAGAAGCAAGAAGAGCATTAGCTAATGTTCTCATAAAATTTTTTTTAGCATAAGGGTTATCAAAAGCGGTATGATCAATTAAATTGGCAGTCGAATCAGTACCTCTTATGCTTGTAGTTATTTCTATAGCATTATCCGTTGACGAAGGATAATCGTTAAAGAAATGAACAAGGAAAGTTTGAAGCTCTTCTTCTAAGGCTTCATTTTTGTCCCTTTTTGCTCCTTTTAGTTTTCCTTCTTCATCAAGAGAGTCTATATTTTTACTATATATTGGAGCTTCTTCAGGAGTATCAGAAGCCGAAGCTGTAGATGTTACTCCTAATAAAAAGTTCCTTAATTGTTTTAATTGTTTCTGCATTTATCTCTTTTTTAACAAGTTTGTTACTATCTTAACCAAAGCATCATATGATGAGCTCATTTTCTTAACCTCTAACTGCAGTTTTTTCTGCTGACTAATTAACTGTATTATTATACTTTCCAATCTTTGAAACTGCTGATTTAAATCTTTCGTCAGGTCGTCTTGGATATATTTGTTTTGCTTCCATATGAAGTAACCAAAAGCCATGGCTACAGCAACTGGAATCCCAAATGTCTCGACTATTGCCAATATATCCATACCTACCCTTCAATAAGTTTTCCATGCACAAACGCCTTATCATACATAACTTGAATAATAGTAGGGTAAAAATTCCCCTGCTTATCAAAGTCAACTATTGCAAATGCATTTACCCAATTAATAGGTCTTCCTCTGGTCCAGGTATTCTTCTCAGGACTCACATCTTTTAAGCAACCTATTGAATAAGCTGCTATAGGTCCTGTAGAAGATGTAGCTGTTGCAACTTGAATATCATGATAATGTCCATACATAACATTACATCCGTATCTCCGTAAATGGTTTGAAGCATGATGCATTCCACCATAAAGATGTCCATGATAAAAGTTTAATTTTCCTACTTTAAAGAGCTCTCCAGACTTATGGTGGGTGTAACCCCTCTCATCAAGTTTTATTGCCTTTTTAAGGCCATATTGAGGCAAATAAGGAAACTCTTCAACAAAGTAGTCCATCCAATCATCGTGATTTCCTTGTATAAAGTGTTTTTCTTTTACATTTGCTTTATCTAGAGCTTCATCAATCTGATCCATGCCCTTATTAACATCCTGAACATCTTGTATGATTTCAGGTAAGTACCATTCTAACGATGGTTTAGCTTTCTTTTTCCACTTCCAATGGCTTGCGCCTGACCATTCACCTGTATCCCCTAAGTCAATATATCCATCTGGTTTTACAGCTTCTATAGCTTTACATAGTATATTTATAGCTTTCTGACTATGTAGAGGGAAGTGTTTGTCTGGAGTGACAATATATCTCTTCAATCTAAATCCCCCTCTCTTGTTCCCCAATCATTTGGATTAGTCCAGCATTTACTACATTTTTCTAAAAGAACCTCTGTTTCTTTTTTATCTCTTGTTAAAAGAAGCTCTTCACATTTGTCGCACATCCAAAAAAGATTATCACTTTCATCTGTGCCTAAAACAGTCATACTAATCATAGTATCGTGCTTGCACTCTGGACACTCTTTTGGTATAGTTTTGTATATTTTTTGATTTTCTAGACCGACTTCCTCTAACCTAGTTCGTCCTTTACGGATAACCAGGTCAGAGTAAACGGTAAACTCAGTAATCTTTACTTCATCAAAACTATCGTTCACTAAGCGCCTTCTTAACTTTAGTCCAAATTTTATCATCTAGTTTATTTTTTGTACTTTTAACAAGTAAATCACCTAAACCAGTAACAATTTTTACTTTAAGTTTTTCAGTAATTAGTCCTTTTGCAGCTGATTTTAATATTTTACCTGCCAGTATTTTGCCTAACATTATTTTAAGATTTCTGCTTTAACTATATCTTCTACAGAGTCATAGATTGCTGTAAGAATCTTTTCTTCTGTCTTTTCAGATATAATAGGAATGTCAACGTTGTCATTTAACGCTTTAATGATTTTTGCTTTCATATCATCGTTAAATAAGTATTCTGCTATAATTTCCTTCATTATTTACTCTCCTTGTAGATTTTGATTAACATGTATACTAAAGTTGCTAGTGCTGCAAGCGCACTAAATATTGGAGGAACCCACTCAGTCCAATGCATTACTTGCGCTGTAGCTGATCCTGTAACTCCTATTGCTGATGTCCTAAGTGTGTCTATCATTTTATCCCTCATTTTTAATTTAATTGCCTAAGTCTCCATGAACCAATGCCGTATAAGCTGGCAGCCTTGAAAATGCGCTCTATAAATGACTCGCAATTGAATGTATTTTCTCGCACAAAATGTGTTATCTAGCTAAAATGTAAATGCTCGCTAAAATGTAGTTACTCGCAAAAATGTGTAATGTCTGAATCTTCCTATTCCAATGGAACAGGCCGAGTCTCGCAAGACCTTAGATTTGTCCGTAACCCTTAGATTAGTCCGCAATCCTTAGATTGATTCGACAACCTTAGATTGTGTCCGAAAACCTTAGACAAATGTCTATCAATTACTCGGCGCACGCCACCAGTTAGGCAGTTACATCACTTCGAAATAGGCAAACTTTTTACCCTATCTCAATGTCTTTCCAAAGAACGATTGTGAAAACTCCTTCGAATTTTCGAACTATAGAGTTATCTAGATTGAAATCTCTACATAAGTAAGGGACCAGTATATCACCCTCACTTAGACTTCCATTTGTTAAACTACCTGTTATAGTGAAGTCTTCTTCTTTTACCCCAGATATATTATTTTCTGACATAGTAAAAGATTTTTGGTCTCCCACCCTTAGCAAAACTATATTTTGACTAGAACCATCATGAGTCATTGCATCTCTATTTGTCTTAAGTTCAAATAAAGCAGTTCCTCCGTCTAAACCAGCAGTAGCGCTAAGCGCAAGGTTTCCATATACACTAAAAGACCTTATTTCGCAATCAAAAGGTATTTTTATACCTTGGTTATAAGTGTCATAAAAAGCAGTTGGAGTATTAGTTCCATAACTGTAATTATCCCAATTATGATAATTAGGTCCATACCTACGATTAAACATCATCCATCTTCTTCTATCATTCCCAGTTTGATTAGTTTGTGCACCTA
>TARA_R100001443_G_scaffold9627_5_pt1 | contig 19358 bp, 27 predicted proteins | sample TARA_R100001443 | Tara Oceans TARA_R100001443 (sample SAMEA2622142) | marine metagenome | biome: marine biome (ENVO:00000447); feature: deep chlorophyll maximum layer (ENVO:xxxxxxxx); material: "saline water (ENVO:00002010), including plankton (ENVO:xxxxxxxx)" | depth 50 m
TTGACCAGCTTGTTCTTGTTGCTGTTGTGCCTCTTGTTGTAACTGCTGTTCGGACTTAACTAAATTCAATACGTCAATACCTTGTGCAGCTGCAAGTCTTTTTATATATTCACTTGGATCAATAAATTTCATTAAAGCTTCTGGTCCCATTGTTTGTGCAATGATCTGTACAAACTGGGTAAGACTCTCTCGATCTTGTCCTCTACCTAATGCATTAACCCCAGCAACAATTTGAGGTCTAACTAAATCTTTAGGTATCTTGTTTATTTGATTACTTCTTTGAAGTATGTGTAGTGTTCTATCTAAATAAGGAATTAAAAACTCTACAGTCAATAAGCTAAATAAACCTCCTAACTGTTGTTCGAGTTCTAACTGTGTAAGGCGTACCTCTTCAGCCGTCGTACGTTCGCTTTGTCTTACATTTAATACAAGAAAAGCTTCACTAATTCTTCGTTCAATTATTTGTGCTTGTTCAGCAGCCGTACGGAAATCTGCTGTCTTACCGACCTGAACCACTTGCACATCTTCTGCACGACCCTGAACAATGGCTCCCGATCCAGCTTCTGCAATTTGCTTTGGCTTTGTTGTAGAGGATGGGCTAACAAGAAAGATAACTTTACTAGCTGCTGCTGCACCCTCCAATAACGCACGACTTAAACCATCAAGTGAACGTAAATCTCCAAGAAACTCTTCGACTCTGCCACGTCCATAATCTTCACCATCGACCGTGGCTAGGCGTAATACCAGCCAGGGGTTAGCATTTTTAGGTGCTGAGCTTTTAGAGTTAGGAATAATTTTATCGAAGACTTCCTGATGCCAATGCCATCTTCCGTTCTCTAGTTTCACACATGTATATACTTCACATTGTTTATCGTCAGCCGATTGATAGTCCCCTACAACAGTAGTCGGGTCGGGTACATCGACGTCGTATTCCAATAGTTTTTTACTAACAAGTTCCTTTGTGACAATCTCAATGACATTACCGTTTCCATCACGATTAACTACGTAACGGTTAAGGGGATAGTGTTTGAGACCATCTTTACCCATAAAAATTAAAGCGTTACCAGATACGATGAGATGCTTTAAAGCTGTATTAAGAACTACACGGTCAGTAGAAGCATTGATGTAATCCATAACCATCCTTTCCATTTTTGAAAAGGAAAGATCTAATTCACTTCTAACCTCTGGTGGTATGTCTTCACCAAGCTTGTCGTCTCTTATCTGAAATTTAAAAAAAGTTGTTTGTGGAGGAAGTAAACTTAAACCAAGCTTTGCAGCTAAATTTAAGACACACTTGGCTCCTACACTTTGATACGGAGTGTGTAACTTTTTATAGTTAGGTCCGTTTGTATCGTCTTTAACTAATGAAGGGACAGTAAGTTCACTACATTCAACTGCTGTATCAAGGAACTGAGTACGTTGTTGGGTAAGTTGATTGTATCTTTCTTTAGCTGTGTTCATTATCTTGTCTCAGTTGGAGGTGCATATAAACCACCGATATTTACACCCGATGGGTTCGTTTCTGGTGGTGTAGTTAAACCGACATACTTAGGATCTTCACTTATAATGGCGTTTAACTGACTTAAGCCTAATTGTTTCCTATTACGCGAAGTATTTTGAGCGTCACTTTTTTCCAAGTCAGCTTTCTCCTTTTTTTTATCCTCTTCAGGGACTTCAGCTGCTTGTTGAACTTGTTTTCTAGCTACTCCAGGTGCATTAGTAGGTTGCTCAGGAGCTCGGTTGTCAGCTGGATCATTAAATTGATCTTGTATTGTGTCATATGCGGTTTTACCTGCAGCAATTAAAGTCACAAGTTTTGTGATGGCAGGTATTGTTACTGGTGTACACATTAAATTTCTTCCTCCATAATTGATCTTATATATTCAATAACACTGGCTTGACCAGCTCTGTACATAATTGTGTTGATATCTTCTGTTGGGTGAATTGGTTTCCAACCAAAGTTTTTTTCAAGTTTATCTACAAGCTTGTCTAACCTTTCGTTATGAAGCTTAAGAGTATTGAGGGAGATTGGTGTTTGCATGTTCAAAAAAGGCGGGCATTCTAGCTCGCTTAGTCTCATTAAATTCTGGGGCTTTGCCTTCGTACATCAAGCGATCACTAGCATCCAACCAAAATTTTTTGTCCAAATATTTATCGTTAGTGTTTACTTTTAAGGGTTGTAGTACCCAATTAATTGTGGCTTTCCTAAGTTTATCCAAAGATTGACTACTGCTAAGACCCATATGAGCACATACGAGACTATTAGTGGCAACATGGATTTGCTCATCTCTGGAAATATCAGCTGATATCGTTCTAAGACCAGCATCACCACAAAACCTAAAGAAAGGGAGTAAAACAAAGAATATTGCACGCTCAGCTACCAAGGCTTTTGTAATTGTGTGATCGGGGTGTTCCTCCCAAGCAGTGCGGAGACGTATTGCCTCTGCCTCTGCTTGTTCATCAACTCCCAATGCATTGACCGCATACCCTAGAGCAATGTCATGGTTTATCTCATCCTTAACATTGGACTCCAAAAGCTTGCGTGCATCAGCAGGTACATCTTTCTCAAGAGCGTCGGTGATAAAATTCCCAACTGGTAACTCCATGTGACGTATAGCCAGAGCACGGTAGATGGTTTCTTCAGCTCCCTCTTTAAGTGTTCCTCCTGTTGTTTGGACAGGTGTCCATTTTCTCTTTCGAGATAGTAATTTTTCATATGGGTTTTTCATTCTTGACAATCGCATGTAACGGGTTCGAGTATTCCCGCTAAATAATCTTCGACTTCATTCTCATCTAATGCTGCATATGCACTTGATTTATCCTGAACGTCTCCCATTACTTGCAGGGAATAATAAAGAGAAGTTTGGGGGCTATCCAGCCACTCTTCCACGAACGCATTGTCGTAGGTTACAACGTCACTCCAAGAGTTAAAGCTGTATCCATGAAGAAGCCCTGTGTGTCTAAACATTGCAACTAAATTGTCGGCTACTTTTTTATAAGCATCCCAACCTACTTCGCTTGCAATTTCCACATCACCATAATCGTAATGTTGTACACCAAAAGTTCCGCTATCTCTATCTACTGCACGTGCAATAGGCGGAGCAATTTCTGGAGCACATGTATGTCCATCTCTATCTGTACTTCTATATGAACATGATGCAGTAGGAGCTATTGCAAATGCTCTATCCATATCATGTAAACGAGCCATGTCTGCAGCTCTATTTATTGCTTTATAAAATTCACCAGCAACTATACCAGCTTTACCCAGTCCAGGGATGCCATCCATAACTGCTTCTAATGCATCACCAAATTGTTGATAGGTAATGTTTTCTTGTTTTAAAAAGTTTGCTAGTCCAAGAACCCCGAGCCCAACTTGACGATCCGTTTCGGGTGAGAGGTATTCTCCCGACACATTAACGCCTGTTCTGCCATGAAGTTCGCACAAATTCCGCATACCTTCAGAGAAAGCATCGCACAAGTCTCCGATTTTACAGGCACCAAGATTGACGTGCTGGAGGAGGCATGTGCCTCGTGAGGGCAGATATACTTCGAGACAAACATTTCCTCTGATACGTTTTCCATTTTGATCGTGTTTTATTTTGTTAAGCCAAATGTCTCCACTTTTAATTCCGTAGAGGATGGCGGATTTAATTTCTTCAGTTGCTTCTTGCCAGCCCCTTTTATCAAGGTTGACGCAGCGTTTAACCCAAGGAAGTTCACTACGATTGGTCGTAACGAAATCCATAATATCGGGATGTGTAATATCAAGATGAAGGACACAAGCACCGTTTTTGTAGTGCCCTCCACGGCGAATAATTTCATTTAATGTACTGTAAATTTTTCCGAACGAGACAGGTCCGCTGGCTGTAAGCCCTTTTCCATTTTCTGTTCCCTTTGGACGCAGTTTAGAAAGATGTACAGCGACCCCGGCTCCGTATCGCAAAGCGTGTGAAACGAATCTCCAACTTGCTTCGATTCCATTTGGTCCCTCCATTGAGTCTTCTACAACGAAAACTGTGCATGACACTGGAAGACGTGATTCAGGATCATCAATCCAGTTTTGAACTCTTCCTGTACGAGATATAAAATTGCTCATTATTTAACTAAATCGGTAAGTGTTGGTGGGTGATAGTTTTTACCTTTTAATATCTTTCCGTCTTCTCTTCGTTCTGGTTGTCCGTTATCTCCTAGCTTTGACATGTTGCTTTCATGCACACGACGACAAGCTTCATCTAAATCCCACTCCATATTTGCAGCATATTGATAACAGACATAAACAAGATCAGCTAATTCTTTTAAAGCTTCAGCATGTAAAACATAATTATCCCTATAAATATGTTGCTCAGCATCGATAAACTCTGAATATTCTTCATCTATCAAACGCTTCTGCATATTTCGCTGCCTCAAGCTCCGGGAGTTGGTGACCTGATATGCGTTTCTGAACTCTTTCGCTTGTTCTAAATTCGATTTCATTTTGTAAGTAGTGGATGGCTTTTTGTAAATCGTCTATACCTGTATCTTGTGTTAAACCATTGGTTTTATAACCAGCTCTTGAAACATATTTAATTACGTTCCCGAGGTGGAAGTTGAGTCCTTGATCTCTAATAAAATCCCATACTTGCGTTTTCCCTCTGCGGTAGTAGCTGGGTCCGCTATCGTTACTTTTGGCCATTGTTTAATTAAATTCATTACAGAGTTAGCAAGTACAAAATTTTGTTTTTGTAATGCTAAGAAGACTGTTTTTATGTCTTCTATTTCTACATCAGGATTATTTAAAGCAAGTTCTATTTGCCTCATCTTGAAATCTTGTTCAGTCGTTAACTTCGTAATCGGCTGGGGGATCCCAGAGTATAGGTTGTTTTTTTTCTTGGTCATAATCATCCCATGTGAGAATTTTTGCTAGTCGTGCATTTTGTAAAGCACTTTCTTCCGACAAATCTTTATCGGTAAACATTTTGACTAGGGTTTTATAGCTGTACCCATGCTCTTCAAATAATCCGGTTGCTCGTTTGACCCCAATACCAGGGACACCAGAGTAACCATCAGTATTATCTCCAGCAGCAGCTTGGATTAAATGCCATTTAGCACCTGCAGATTGTGTGATTGTGAAAGATTGATCGAAGTTATATAACTGCCCAGGTATTTGTTTCATGTCTTTATCAGGACTAACAATAATATTTCCTGGGTGACGAGTAGCAAAAATACCAAGAGCGTCATCAGCTTCTAATGTATCCATCACTATTACGCGATACTCAGTCTTGAGTTTCTCTATCACACGTTTATAACCGCACGGCTTTTTTCTATTTCGATGACCTTTGTAATCGGCTTTAATTTTTTTCCGAAAATTATTAGGACTACTAAAGAATAAAATCATTTCATCAAATGATCCGTATTCTCGTTCAATTTTTTTCAGCTCTCGTTTAACGCAAGCATAAGCCTCGCTAAATTTAGATGTAACTACAATTACATCATCGCCAAAATCAATTTCATCTTCTGAAGCTGCACAACATTTATAAACGATAAAATCTGCATCTATTAATAATTTCATGTGGTGGTTAGTGTACGTCAGCCCACGTCTGCCCCTGTTGAGCTTCAGCTTCAATAGGTATGCGTAGGTTGTAATATTCCCCTCCTTCTTTTGCACTCAGCTCCAACAAGAAAGCTAAGTCTTTAGCATCTTGCGGTAAACATTCAAACTGCAATTCATCATGGATAAATGCTAGTTGATGTGCTGATTTTGGTAAGTTTTGGTTAGCAATGTATAGCCAACGTTTTGCAATTACACCCGCTGATCCCTGCAATAAAAAATTTAAACTTTTATGTGGGCTATCAACAAGTAATTTACGTCCATCTATAGCTCGTACAAAGCCTCTCTCACCCGCCTTCTTAATTGCCTTAAGGAGTTCTGATAGCCCGTCAATAGCATCGACATAGGCTTTACGAACTTCCTTACCTTTTTTCTTAGCTTCATTTTCTGATAACTGTTTATCTACTGAAAGACCAATTTTCTGATCTCCAGCCCCATATAAAAATGCGTAAGTTACAGTCTTTACGGCACGCCTGGAGATACCAATTTTATCGGCGTTGACTTGGTGAATGTCCCCTGTAAGGAGGATTTCGGCATAACGTCCTTGATCGTATCGGGCAAGGTAATGTGCGAGCATCCGTAGCTCAATACCGCTAAGATCGGCACCGACCAATACATGATTTGGGCTCGCAGTAAATAGTTTTCTACATTCTTCATCGGCTGGTACTTGTGCAAGGTTTGGGCGTCGATGACAACATCGATGGGTGGCTGCGGCAACTGAACAGTGATGATGAATACGGCTATACGTCGTACTCAACTTGTTCCATGAGTTCACGCCTTCGGAGATCATCCCAAGCTTCTTTGTCAGTTCTAAATATCGGGCGGAGAGCTTCGAGAATTTCGTGTTTATCTCGTTCAGAATAACTTCGTCGATAACTGGTTTCCCAGTCATCGTCCGCTGCGTCAACTTCAGTGAGTGTTTGGTTTCTAATATCCATGCAATGTGATCCCTAGATGAAGGGTTAAATTCTTTGAGACGTGTAAATGTAGCTCCTTTTATATAGCCACTTGTTTTGTTATCTCGTTTAGGAGTGAATTCCGATCCGGCAACGAAAGGGTTCCGTTCTCGAAGTATCCTATTAATTTCTTCCAATTCGTTTCTGAGATCCGATTCAAGTTTCCGTGAAGCGACCTCATCAAAATACCATCCATGAGCCTCCTGTTCAGTTAAGATTTTTGCGACTTCATGCTCTAGCGAGCACCAGTCAGGTAAGGGTGGAAGTGCTTGCATAATTTTGTTGTTACTCGTACATCTTGTTCGCAATAATGTTGCATCTCTTGTGACCAACTTTTCCAGTCAGTTGTTTTTCCAAATCCACCTTTGTATTCACCTAATCTGTGACCATATGCTTCTAATGAATGCCTGCCATATAACTGCATAGGCATGTTTGGCCACTTATGTTTCTTGTCTATTTCAATAATATTCGGGTGAAATAAATGAGACAAAAGCAAAGTATCCACGACATTGCCAGTAATCTTGAACCAGTTGTAGATGGAATTACAAACTCGTAAATCGTAATTGATAATGTTATGGCCAGCGATGCAATCTGCGTCACATAAGCGTTGTAACCCAGTATGAACGGGGTATTTATTATCTTTTTGGTTGTTGTAAGTTTCAAGATGATCCTCGTCAGTATCGTAAATAGATAAGCAGTGAATCTCATCAACGTCAGGTATAAGCCCGTTAGTTTCTATATCAAATACGAGCACCTTGCCCCCATCGATAAGTCTTATCTTTAAATTGTGCCTTCTCTATATCTTCTGATTTAGGCGGGTTAGGTTTTTTAGCAATGTGTTTATACCAAGGGTGTTCATAATTACCATTTTCAAAAATCGGTGGTATGCGGTATTTCGAAGGGTGATTCATTTTCCTCAAATCTTGATGTTGAAAGGTTATATGTAAGGTTTGCGGCTACACCTGTTTCGCCAGAATATCTATTCTTAAGGACTCGCAAAGTCGTAGTGCTTCCATCATTGTCGGTTTGTTGATTTCGCTCAAGTGCAATGAGGTTGTCGCTAATCTGAGATATCGCAGCAGATCCACGGAGTTGTCCGAGGGTAACTCTGGCTCCTTCTTCATGGTTCTTATCAGTTTGGGTTCTTCTTAAATGACTAACTAAAAAAAGATGTATTCCGGTTCGTTCTACTAGACCTCTAAGTTTGGTCATAGTTTGATCGATCATGCGACGTTCATCACCGTCAAGACCTGAGAGCAATATGGATAAATGGTCGAGGAATATAACACGACACTCCAATCCACAGGCAAGGTACTCGATTCTTGAATAGATAAGATCCGGTTCGTAAGAGCCAAAGCCATCAAAAAGAAAGAGATTCCAATTAGCAATCGAATTGTTATATGCATTTTCTAAGTCCTTCCTTGTATGGTCGCCAATATGTAATGACTTACCTACCGCTGTGGACATCAGTCCAAGGGCTGTGCGTCTATTTGATTCTTCAAGAGCTAGGTAACCAACTCGTTCTCCATTTTCAAGTAGGTGTGTGGCAAGCTGTCTACAGTAGGACGATTTGCCAATCCCAGTCCCTGCTGTAATTGTTGTGAGCTCTCCGTATCGAATACCGTGTGTTTTATTTTGCAGCCCTTTAAATGGGTACTCATGGTCACATGGTTTTTCAGGTGTAGTAACTATCTCTAATAAATCTTTTCCCTCAACAATTCCGTCAGGTCTGTATGGTTTAGCATCCCATATAGCTCTTCTTATTGCGTCAGTATCATCAGCTTGTAACGCTTCACTAGCATCTTTGTAATTTTCTAACCTTGCAATAGAAACTTTTCCTGGAGGTAGAATAGTTGCACACTGTTCAGCAGCAGCTCTGCCAGCTTCGTCATTATCAAAAAATAAGACTATTTCTTTATACCCTTGTAGTAACGGTATTTGTTTCTGTATATCTTTTTTGGCTCCAGCAGCTCCATGTGGTAACGAAACCATTGGCCAATTTGGCATAGCTTCATAACAACTAGCAGCGTCTAGTTCACCTTCAGTAATGACAATACGTTTACCAGTAGTAGGGAATAAATGCTGACCAAATAAAGTGTCAGTGGAAATTCCTTCATAATAAAAATCCTTTTGCTTAGTCTTTACTTTTGCTCCCTGTAGAATTCCATCACTTGTGAAATAATAGAACCGTAAGAGTTCTCCGTCTCGGTAGATTTTGTAGTGCTCGTTGGTTCGGACGGATAATTTTCTTTTGCGTAACTCAACGGCGTAGCCTTGTATCTGAACATTGGTGGACATTTTGTGATTGTGAATAATTTCGCCATCGCCTTTAATATGCGTATGGCATACAAAACAATATTGGTGTCCGTCCGTGTAAATAGAATTAGCATCGGACGAACCACAACTTGAGCAAGGTTCGTGACGTACGAACTCGCTTTCTATATGAGCCATTCGAGTGGTATATCGTGAAAAGACGTCCACGGTATTCCGTGGCGGTCACACCACTTTGCGTATGTTGTTTTAGATTTTTTATTAATTTTGTTATAGGGAGATTGGAAGACCATGCGTATGTCAAGGTCTTCATTTTGTTCTTTAACTGTTTTCATTTTACGTCTGTCCGACGGATCCCAATAACCTTTAGTTTCTAAAATAACCCCATTAGGCAAGCAAAAGTCAGGTGTGTAAATGTGTTGGATTTGGTAACCAACTTTAACTGTTTCATATTCATAGCTAATACCTAAATTTTTTAATAACTCTCCGACTCTTTCTTCTAATCCTGAGCGAAACTTAGAAGTCATCAGACTCTTCTACTGAACTAGGTGCTAGATCATGTTTAAATTGTGGGTTTGGCTCATCGATTTTGTACCCTGCTGTTTTACCAAATAACTCAGCTACTGCTGTTTCATCTAAATCACCTGAGTCAACACCAGCTTCACCTTTAGTTGAGACAATCTGTACACCAGATAATTTTAAAGATGTACCATATGTAGTTTGATCCTTAAGTATGTATGGTTTCTGTATAAAGCCAAGCTTTACTAAAGACCCAGAATAAACAGGTATGTTTGGATCCGTAATTGGAGTGCCTTCAGTATCTACAATGGGAGGTTTCTTATCTTCTTTCCAACTAAACTTTAATAAATATTGTCCTTCGTTTACCTCTTCCCAAGGCTCAGGTTTTTGCACGGATCTCTTAGGATTCTTAACTTTAGATAGACACCACTTAAGGCAATCTTCTCTTTCCTCTTCTAGTTTATCTACCAGCTCTTGATCTACTAAAGCTTTAAGACTGTAGCCGAACTTACTCGGTCTTAATACAGCTTGATAGCCTTCTAATCTAACTGGCTCTTGTGTGGTGTGGATGGTACGTGTCATTTAACAAAAAAAGTAGGTTGATTCAATTACGGATTCCGGTTCAAGGTCTCCTATAATCGGTGGTTCTGATTCAGCTCCAATAGCGTCCTTGAAATCTTGTAGGTAGTCATGCTCTGCAAATAAATGCATGTATGTTTCTCTTACAAGCTCAGACAATTTGGACATATCTGTTGCTCGACATAAAACTGAGTCGTGTATTAATGCAATCGGGTTATCAAACTGCAACGTTGATAGACATAAAAGAGATGCGTCTAAAGAGTGAATTAAGTTAGGTGCTGTAGCAGCCTTGTGACGTGATAAGTCAACTTTATTAGAATCTTTACTAGACACTTTTAATTTTGTTCTTCCTAGTAATTGAAGCTCAATAGATACGGTGTCTTTTTTCATAAGCTTTTGAGTAACACGAAAGCCTGATGGTGTAGTCCACTCAATACTTTCAGCTCCCTTTTTAATAGCTTTACTAATCTCTTTCTCTATCCACTCCATAACCCTCATAGCCCCAGGAACTACTTGATACATAGCGTCCCTGACAGCTTTAACTGTTTGAGTTAGGTCTTCTTTCTCTATTTCTATTTCTTTATCCTTTAAAGCTTCCCTTATGTATGACCTATTACTAAAAGGTTTAGCGTTGTAAGGGATAGTCATAACAGTACGTTTCGTACATTTCCTATCCCAAACAGGATGAAGTATTTCTGGAATATTTGGCTTGCTTTTCTCAGCTATAACTTGATATGCATCTTGAGGTTTATCTGAATTTATAACGTTAACTAATTTAGCTGTGCTTTTATCCCTGGCTAATCCAGCCAGGATTTGAAGCCCTGAACAGGTCGCATCAGTCGCAACCATGAGACCTGTTGTTGTACGAGAATGCACAATGGCGACATAATAATATTCCTCACATGCAGCTAGAAATTGCCAAGGTTCTTCAGCAACTTCCCACTCAGATATATTTCCAATAGGATCTGTTGCAACTCTAGTTATTAAATCAATATTGTTATCAGTCCAGTTCAATCTATTTCTTAAAGTATCTTTATCTAGACCATATGTAGTAGCAACTTGAAACTTTAACCAGTCAATTCCTTCCTTAGTTATTTTTGATTCTTTATAAAATCTAAGTAAACTCTTACCCCAATCTGTATCTTGAGGAGTAAGGAAGGCGGGTATCGGATAACACCGACCCCGATAATCAAACGACCAAGGTATATAAAACTTCTCTTTATTCTTAAAGCGTTCTATTGTTTCCATCGTCATTCTAGTTCGACAAGATCTTTTAAACTCTTGTGCGTTCTTGTTATTTTGTTCAGCAGCTCTTCGGTTATAGTCTTTTCTACTTACTTTATTTGTAGCTATATCAACTGGTTTCGGTGGTAATTCGTGATTGTGAATAGGGAGAAACTTACCAACCGATATTTGTCTTTCTTCTAATTCCTTCGCAACCCTTACTATGAAAGGGTTTAGGCGATAGGCGACCTTCTGTATCTTATTGATAAATTGCAGAGGTTTTTCTCCCTGTATTGATGTGGGGTTGCCCCTCCTCACTAGGTTGTGACCCCTCATCACCTCATTCAATATGTATCCTCCCTCTCTTTCATTTGTCCAATCGTTTGGTTCAATCAACATTGGCCAAGCTAACGGGCTAAATAACTCAGCATTTGCCATTACCTGATCTTTAATTTGCAAGAATTCTGGCGAAGGAATTATGTAGTTGCACCGCTTGCGACCCTGTTGAACCATACTTTTACTAAACCAACCGCTGATACGCAGCAAACAATCTAATAACCAACCGCCTAATTTAACTCTGTTAACGCTACTCCAAGCTATCCAATGATCTACATCATATCTTTTCATAAGGGTTTTAATAACCTTTACTTTTTGATTAGTGCCTGATGATGAGTGCCAATAATTATCTTTTAAGACCTTTAATAAGGCTGGGTATTTTGTTTCATAATATCTCATTTGACATTCGTTCTCGACTGCCTTACCAATCGAATCACATATATGTACGAGCGTATTGGAATTATCTTTTGTACTAAATACTTTATCGATTGTTATTTTGCATGTAATAGCGGCGGCGGCTAAAGGTTCTAAATCTGCTAGGTAAGTAGCAATTAATTTAAAATCTCTGCCATTTTGCCTTTCATGAATTCGTGTATTTGTATCTTCAATTCTTTCAACTAATAAAGGTAATAAGGCATCGATTGTTGATATTCCATATATAGACGCAGAAGCATATTCTTTATTCTCTAGATTTTTAGTATTATCTCTTAGTCTCTTTAATCCACACCTAATGGCATCTCTTTCTAGTTCAATTTGCTCGTCAATTTCAACAGTTGTTGGCATGTTTCGACCTTGATAAATGTGCAGCGAATTTCTTGCAACGAAAGTACATTCGTGTACAACGAGAGTATAAAAGAAAGGCGGAGGTATATCCCCCGCCATGTGCACCAGTGTAAGTTAGTCTAGCCAGAATTATGAGTTCGCTGCATTCACCAGATTGCTACACCCCCCAGTGTTACCAATGGATCTCGGCGATTTTAGAAACTTGTTTTTCGCAATTGCCTTTAAGTCCATGATAATGTCTTGGATTTAGAAATACTGCGAACGCAGCGAAATGAACACTTTCTGTTAACTTTGTTACACTGGCTGTAACTGGGCGTTAGTAGTTTGTACCCATGAGTTTACTGCGTTTTCTGCAGCTTGGTGAGCTTTAGCGAGAGCTTGTAATGCATCGCGTTTAGCTTTGTTTGTTGCTCGTGCGTATCTTTGAGTAACTTTAATATCTGAATGATTACATATATCTCTTACAACCTCAAGTGGTACGTTTTGTTCAATTAAGGTTGTGCAAAATGTATGCCTTAAATATTTTAAGGGATAATTAAAGTCAGGTAATGCATAAGCAGCAACTTTGCTAAATGCTCGGGTAAGCATATAATAACTGCCCCAATCATCAGCAAATAGATAAGCATCATTTGGCTTATTAAGTGACCTTTTCATTAAGATCTTTTTAACTGGAGAGTTATCAATAATAGGGACAGTAATTGCCCTCTTATTTTTATTCTGCCAGTCTTTACGACCGCCAATACGCAAGTTGTGATTGTGAAGATCGATGTCTTTTACTTTAAGTTTGAGAAGTTCTGTAACTCTCATCCCTGTCCATGCGTAGGTGAGGATTGCATCAGCTAAATTCTGATTGTTGAAATCATTCAAGGCAGAATTAGCCAGGATGTGCACCTGTTCAGCGGTGTAAACAATTACTTGAGTTTCTCCAACTGGTAAACTCAATTCCCTAAACGAAGGGATACGTATGTCAATGACGCCACAACGATCACAGTAGTTAAGAACTGTACGTATGGCACCGATTGCCATATTGATAGTACCGTTTTGTAATTCCGTATCCTTATCTAAATAAGTGACGATCTTTTCTAAGATAGGTCGATCTAATTTAGATACGGGAAAGGTGGTACCAATGCAGTCATAAACATGTGCCAGATTTTGTTGTTGTCGTTTACCGACTTCACCATGAATCCAGGCATGCTTATTCCTGAGCGTGTAGTTAACACACTCTTTAAGGGTTTTAAGCTTTTTCATTAAGGATGGCTTTAATGTTTTTAACTAGCGTCGAACCTTCTCTAGTGAGTTTAAGTTGAACGCGGCGGGGATTAACCGAGTTGTCGACCTCCTTGATAATTAGGTTGAGTCCTTTCTTACGACTGGTACCTAAACGCTCGAGTCGATGTACCTTTGCTAAGGCATCTGTATTGCGGCTAGCAGCGGCTGTAGATAGACCAAGACCTGTGTCTTTATCTTCTAGTGCTTGCTTGTGACAATTCTCGTGTGCGGCAATGTACAAGAAGGTTGAGACTAATTGAGTCGGGATGTCCTTGTCATATACCCTGAACAAATCCAGGATGCGACAAAGTTTGTCAATCTTTAGGTCTGTCAGGTTGTTTCTGATCGGATCCATTTTCGTAGTTGGGACATTGGTATTCTATACGTAAATTACCAAGGTGTATATTGAGTTCACAATATTTTGCATCGTCCACGCCCATGTAAAACGTGCCGGCAGAAATTAATTGCATAAAGATTAATAAGTTGGTGGTAATGTAATGGGAAATGATTATCGATTTAGGAAATGTAAAATGTATAACCATTTCAAATGTTTTTGTGTTTCTCCTGTAAATATGTTTTACATGTTGAAACAATTAAATCATTTAAGGTTAAATCCTCTGATATAGCTGCAATCTTTAGTTTTTTATGTAGCCAATCTTCGAAATTGACTGTCACTCTTTTTGTCATTTATAATATAATTGTCATCCCTTAATTGTGCCCTAATAAGTGATAACAACTCCTGTTTGTTAGGGTTTGTATTAATAGATAGTAACGTACGATACACGAGTGCGTGGGTTGTTGATTGTTTCATTCGATGATACGGGGGCTGAGGTGGTTGACTGCCTTTTCATTGGCGATCGTGATTTCTAAATGATCTTCTTGCATTAGTTTTCTTAATCTTTTCCTGGCTGCTGTGCCTTGTCTATATACGTACTCTTTTACTTTGTGAGTCTCAGTGTCGTAAGTTCTAATGATGCAAGAAACCTTTCTAGGTAATTCCCAATTCATTATTTTCCATTCGTAAAATTCATCAAAACCTATGTCTTCAAATTGACTTGAATCTAATTTGTTATAAAGGTGCCAGTTATTTGGATAGTATTTTTTCATAATGGGAATACGTCTACTAATTTTGCATTTAACAAGTCGGCTAAATCTTTAGCCTTATACGCTGCATCTATGTCATCATCGGCAAGGACATATAGCTCACCTTTAGGTGAAATCTTTATATGAAAAGATTGGCTGGGCTGATCCCAGTGATGATTGTGAAGCATTAGTTTTTAGCGTTGGGTAAGTTTACGGATTAATTGTTTTGTTCTTTTCTTTGACTGTCTTATCGCTTGTGGGTTTTTTCGTCCTTTGTCTTTCCGCCGGTCGTCCCCTTGTGCGTGCTTTAGTATTCTTATACTGTCCATGTTTTACTTTGTTTAAGAGTTCCTTATATTGTTCTGTCCATTCATGTTCTGGAAAATGATATAACCAGCACGAGATAGCATTCTCTAGTAGCCATTCATCGGACTTGTCTTGATCGGACATAATATTCATCTAGTAATTTGTTTTTTAATTCCACTACTTCCTTATGTAAAAGCGTGCAGTTTTTAGGACGGCGGTGTATGAAGTCAAAGCGTCCTATTAAATGTAGTAATTCTTCTTTGTTTAGTTGCATAACCTCCGTAAGATAAAGGAAAGAAGAGGGAGAGTCCCTCATTTAGCCCACCAAAAAGGAAGGACTAAAGGAGAAAATCATTCAGCAATAATCCATTGGTTTTTATCAACCCATGTTTCATTACCATCTACACAGTGCTGACAAAGTACTGCCGTCCATGCGAAGTGATAAGCTACCCAGCTATTGCCGCAATGTGGACACTTAATTAGTTTTCCTTCATTGCCTGCTTTTGTATATCTATTAACGAATTTAATTCTCTCTTGATTTGTTATTTCAAGGGTCATAATGATCCCTCTAATAAGTCAACACATGCCCAATATGATTGTGAAAGATAAGGTACTTTGTTTATTCTTTCTAGTAATAAGTTCCTTAACTCGTTATCAAGAATTGGCTGGCGTCCATGTTGTTGATGGCGTCCATGTTGAATAAGGGCGTCGTACGCGTGCGAGGATAAGGCGTGCATATGTGCGTGTGCGTGATGTGTACGGGCGTGCGGATGTGTACGCGTAGGCGTGTAGCCTGGACGCGTGTGTACACCTGCACATGCGAGGGCGTGAGCACCTCATCATGCCCGCTTATGTGCGTGAATGCACACAAGAAGGGCAAGAAGAGAAGGTCAAATTAAAAACCCCAAAGAAATAAGAGACACTGCAACAATGGCAAGGGATCTCATCTTTTCTTTTAGTTCATCAGTCTCTTTAATTAAATCAATTAGTTGAGACTTAGTTAACTTTGAATAGTTAGACATGTTCAATGAGTAGATAAGTTAAGAACAAGGGAAGCAAAGCAAGAGGAAATAAAATCATGCGTAACACTCAGTCTCAGCCATGCGTTGCTGACAATAGTTTTCAACTACTATCCAAACAATTACATTGATGAGTTGATTGACAGTTACGTTGTCATCGCACGTGATTTCTTTCATGTAGTTGTCACCAAAGTACAACTCATTCATGTAATCCTCGATCTCATCTTCATATTCAAAAAAGAATTTGCGAATCTCATTGTAATAAATAAAACCGCCAACTCCACCTGAACATCCGTAGTTTGCTACGTCCTTGACTTCGTCTAGATCATCAAAGCGTGCATCTAATGCATCAATTAAACGTGACATGTTGAATGATAGCTTCTCTCATTGAGAAGCAATTGCACTGGTAGGAGTTGCACCCACCCCGGGCTATTATCCCGTGCTAAATGTTAATTAGTTAAACAAAAGAAGGTAGTTGTGCACCTTTATAAGGTACGAAGTCAATGAACCCAGCGTCCTTGACACGACTAGCTTTTAAGCAGTTATTGTTTACCCAAAAACCTAAAGATATATCAGGATTAAATAATACATTTGCAATAGCACGAGCTGAAACATTTGTATATCTATACTGATAACCATTAGTGAAAGTTACTAGTGCAGTCCTTGCTAATAGATCTACTTTTAGATCATCAATAGCTGAGGATGTGCGAGTTGGTACTGTGATAAACATAGTTAATGAACGAATGAACAAGTGATGTACATAAATGTACAAAGAACTCTTTAAAAAAAGAGTAAAGAAAGGGTGCCGATTCGATCGGCTGCATCTCGCATCACCAAGCGTTTGCTGTGGCGTACTCTTCCTGATATTCTTCGAACAATTCTTGTTCTTGAATACCGATTAACTCACTAAAAGTATAGTGAGAAGCCAGACCTGAACTGACTTGATCCCAGTTCTCATTGATGATGTCCTTGATCCATTCAGGAGTATCGGATGACATGTAAGCAACTGGAGAAGTGCAGTTATCAGGGATGAAAGGCTGTAAAGTTTGCATAATTAAATAGCGACAAAAACCCAGACGAGGACTTGAACCTCGATGAATGCCTGACATTCTGGGTTGTTCATTCTTAACATGTTTTATGAACGACAAGGTGCAAGGGCTGCTTCATGTCTTCGCTAATGTCCTAAGTCGGGGAAACCTTTAGTGAGGCGGCTTATCAAGACCGCTGTGTTCTTTTCAGAACCCCATTAGCTCGTTGTTTGGTTCTCTCTAGACTCTTGATTGAATCTTGAGAACTCTCTCACCCTCTAAAGAGAGTTCGAAAGAGATCTCAATCTTCAAGAGTCTTAGTGTTTTCATTATACCAGAGTGAACAGAGCTAGCGGTGAGTATATTTGCTCATCTTTGTGCAGCAGTGGACAAGATCCCAGTCAGCGACAGGGTCATTAGTAAAACTGATCGTTCGAGGGTCGGTCCATATATCACAGTTGCTGCAAGGTGTCTAGTGCTTTGTCCTGGTTTCCTGACAATGCAAGCCGCACAGATCGCGTGTGACCTACCCGTGCGAGTGCTACACCTTGCTACACTAAAGAGAAATAAACAGGGCAAATCCATTGCAACAACTGGGATGTTGCCACTTCTTTCCTCACGATCGCGGTTCAATCTACCGCGTGCGGGCACGCCCCTGCGTTAATTGATCGCGTGAAGCGAATATGTAGTTCGCTGCAAGCCCAGTCATAGCAATGGATCTCAGCTACCACCCCCACCCCTGCGGATTTTAAACCCCCACGGGGGGTGTGCGTCCGTCCTTCCCCCTACGAAAGGACTTCAGAGATTTTCGTCATTTTTTAAGGAGTGACTCCTGATGATCCCTGTTAAACGTTGATATACCTTGATCTGTTAGCCAGGATTCATGCATTTGGTCATATACTTCCAACGGAACTGTGCATATATCAGCTCCAAACCTAAATGCCTTCTCAATACTGTAAACATCCCTAATAGATGCAGCCAATATCTTGGTTTCTATTGAATTAGCCTTATATAAACTACTAATCTCACCAATTAACCCATATCCATCCATTGAATTATCTTTCAATCGTCCAATAAAGGGAGACACATAGGTTGCACCTGCTAAAGCACACAATATTGCTTGAGGAACTGTGAATACAAGTGTCATATTGACTCTAATATCCTCTTCTGTCAGATAATTACAAGCTTTTAATCCATCAGGAGTACAAGGAAGTTTAATCGTTGCAAAGCTGCCATATTTATACGCTAGGTCTCTACCCATCTGTATAAAGTCATGATATTCATGAGCCACAACCTCCATAGACACATCAGGTACACCGATATTCACTATCTTGTCGTAGACATCTTCAATCTTTCTCCCAGACTTTCTAATGAGAGTAGGGTTGGTGGTAACACCTGCTATTAAGCCAGAGGAGAATCTTTTCTCTATCTGTTTAACATCAGCTGTATCAAGAAATAATTTCATACTGTTATTACTGTATTAACACTAATTAGCTAAGTTAGAGTAGGTGGGAGTAGTACTTACAAGATCAACATCCAGCGTTGATATGTAAAGGGAAATGGTTGTCTATAGGACGACCGATTTCCCCTTGAGGCGAGGGTCCACCCTTCCCTCTGCCTGTATAGATGTGGGCTTGCTCTAAACCCAGTTAGAGACTGACTTCCCATTTTCTAAACCTCTAGCTGTATCTCTTTGGTCTTTATTCATCCCGAGCACTAGATGGTTAGCTGAAGAGTGAGGGTTATCTAGGTAGTCTTCCAAGATAGAGTTCCATTCTTCAAGTTGTCTTAATTTGATCTGTTGCTCAGCTGATATAGATAAAGCATCAGTAAAATACTTTACGCCTTGGGCAAGGCAATCAATTCTATCGTCATGCTTGACGGCATATTTCTGTCTACACATTCGAGAGTATTGATAGAAGAGCATATATACAAGCCGTTCTTCAGGAGCTGCGTCTGGGTTAGAGTTGTAATCCCAGTCGATAATCGCCCGGTCGATAACAAGACGATGCTGGTTAAGAATAGGCTCCAAACTATCAATGATGCGATCCTCTTTACGGACATTAGCTCTAGTCTCCTCAATATGAATAGCTTGTTTAGTCTGTTGAATATGTTTTTTAAATAGTTCAGCTACTATTCCATCACCAAAGTTAGATTCAATAAGAAGAGTAGAAGCATTAAACTTCTTACAACCTTTAAGAATGTCTAACAAAGTTGAGTCTGAGTACCCGTCTCTGTAGGCACGCATTTCATGCAAGTAGAGGAACCCATTACGTTGGGAGAGATAGGCTGCAGTTGTCTCGTCGCTTCCTCTACCCGACGGATCAACGCTGCAAATTGTCTCTTGGTAATCTCCCCATTCTCCAACAAGTTGCATTGGAGAGTAAAAATAATCTCC
>TARA_R100001443_G_scaffold55910_1_pt1 | contig 19344 bp, 28 predicted proteins | sample TARA_R100001443 | Tara Oceans TARA_R100001443 (sample SAMEA2622142) | marine metagenome | biome: marine biome (ENVO:00000447); feature: deep chlorophyll maximum layer (ENVO:xxxxxxxx); material: "saline water (ENVO:00002010), including plankton (ENVO:xxxxxxxx)" | depth 50 m
CTGATGTAACAATGCCTGATAATATAAAAACTTGGAGACAAAGTTTACGAGACATCCCTGCAAATCACACAGATGAAGCAGCATACGATTTATTATTAGAAAGAGATAATAATAATAATTTAACTCATTCAATATGGAGTAAACCATAATGCCATACGTAGGACGAGATTTAAATATAGGTGATAGAAAAATATTGACGCCAACAGGCTCAACACCAGCGACAACATATACTTTACAAAACAATTCACAAGATTATCATCCATCAGCAGCTCAAAATTTAATAGTTTCTGTAGGAGGAATTATACAAGCACCTATAACAGCTTATACAATTTCAGGAGCTACGATAGATTTTTTAGGAGTATCAGTCGCAGCAGCGAATATTGACTTTATTGTTGCAATGGGTGAAGATGTTGATGTGGGAACTCCATCAGATGGAACTGTATCTGCAGCAAAATTGTCCTCGACTTTTTATGTAGAAAACCCTATAACTTATAGTAATATATCTATTACAGCAAGTTCTAATGGAATGGCAGCAGGACCTATTACTGTAACAGGTACTTTAACAATTCCTTCGGGATCAACCTTTACGGTAGTATAACATGAGTGAAATATTAGCTAATAAATTATCACCTTCAACAGGAACTGCAGTTCAGATAGGAGATTCAGGGGATACAATCACTGTACCTACAGGCGCAGGATTAACTGTAACAGACGAGGTAAAAACTAATAAAATTTCTCCATCATCTGGCACTGCATTTACTCTAGGTGATTCAGGTGACACATTTACAATTCCAGCAGGAGCAACAATTACAAACAGTGGCACTGCTACTGGATTTGGTGGAGATAATACTCCTAACTTTGGAGCTAAAGCTACCTCAAACCAAACGGGTGTATCAAGTGGAGCTTGGACTAAAGTTCAATTTGATACAGAATATTTTGATGTAGGTGGTGGTTATGATGCAACTAACGATAAGTTTGTTGTACCTGCAGGAGAAGGTGGTAAATATTATTTTACTGCTTCTGCAAAAATTAATCCTGCAACATCTGGTGGACTTATTGGTTCTGGCATGAGATTAACAGTAGGTGGATCTGCTTCTGCTGGTTTAGAGGAAATTCATTTTATGAATGCTAATCCAAGTAACTCAGAAGGAAAAAATGTAAATGGAATTTTAAATTTATCTGCCGCTGATGAGGTAGAAGTTTATGCTTATTATCAAGATAGTGGTGGATCGGCTGGAACAATAACAGGAGTAACATCTGAAGTAGATACATTCTTTTTTGGATATAAATTGGTGGAATAATGATAATAATAATTTTAAAAGGAGGTCTATATGGCAAGTCTATCAACTAAGATAAAGCTTTACTGTGAAGCAAACAGCAAAACGGCTGATTTCAATCCCAGTACAGGTAATGTAGCTTTACAAGATGACTCTGACGGTAATGGACCGTACATAAAAAGCTGGAACGTTGACGGATTGGCACAGCCATCTAACTCCGACCTAGCAGCACATGATACGGCTGGAAACACAGAAGAGACAAACAATACTGTAAGAGCTACAAGGAGAGAGGCTTATGGCGATATTGGCGATCAGCTTGATGAGATATTTAAGGATATGGATGCGTGGAAAACACGTATTCAAGGGATCAAAGATGCTAACCCTAAATCGTAAAGGATAAATAAAAAACTATGAGTAAAATATTTGTAGATCAAGTAGATCCAAAGACAGCTACTTCGCTAACACTTGGTACATCTGGTGATACAGTAACAGTTCCTACAGGGGTAGGACTAACTGTAACTGATGAAGTAAAAACAAACAAGATTTCACCTGCTACAGGAACTGCTTTTACATTAGGTGATTCAGGGGATACGTTTACAATTCCAGCGGGAGCGACCATAGCAAATAGTGGAACTGCTACTGGATTTGGTGAATCTAATACTCCTTATTTTAAAGCATATACTTCAGGGAGCACACAACAAGGTAGTAGTGGAGCTTATACAGACCCAGTACTCTTTGCAACTGAAATGTTTGATTCGGATAGTGCATTTGCAAGCAGTATTTTTACTGTACCTGCAGGTAAAGGTGGAAAATATTTTTTTCATGCACAAATAGAATTTTATCAAAATATGTATGACTGTTATCTTTTATTAGTTAAAAATTCCACTAATGTTTCAGTAGCAAGAAACAAAAGACAAACTGATAGTTCATTATGGAATTTAAGAACTGTAACAGTATCTACAATTTTAGATATGGCAGCTGGAGATACAATGAAAGCTAAAGTCTATGCAGAAACAAGTGATTCAGATTATAATATATTTGCAAGTGAAACATCAAATTACTTTGAAGGATTTAGAATAGCAACATGATGAATTTATTAAATAAAAAAATAGAATTATATCTTGGAAGAAAACCAGATTTTATTGATGAAGTGCAAGTAGTTGATGATGGTAAAGGTAATCTTTCTATTGCTGTTTGGAATGCAACAGATAAAACAATACCTACTGATGAACAATTAAATGCTTTTACTGATGAAGCAACGAAACAATATAATAATAGTAAAGCAGATGAAAAAAGAAAGATAGAATATTTATCTTGGCAACAACAATTTGAAATGATTTATAAGGATCAAAAAAATGGAACAACAACTTACAAAGACCACTGCGATAAAGTTCGTAGTGATAACCCAAAGGAGTAAACGGTAATGGCAAGTACAATACAAGTAGATAAAATTACAGACCTTGGCGGCAACACCATAATATCAAGCAATGGCTCAGGTACGTTCACGAGTAATTTACCAGCGTCTGCACCAAATGTATCTACTGCTACTGGTACACTACCTATAGCTAACGGTGGCACAGGTGCAGCTACTCTTGCTGCTGCAGGGTTGGCTAATACTCCAGTTTTTGCAGCTTACTTATCTAATGATTCAGACCAATCTATTTCTGATTCTACTACAACTAAAATAGAATTTGATGCAGAAAGAATTGATACTGCTGGTGCTTTTGATACATCAAATTATAAATTTACTGTTCCCGCAGGGCAAGGTGGAAAATATTATATTGTTGTAAAAGCTAAATGTGGTTCTTCTCAACAAAATGATATTGTAGGAGTTTTTGTTCATATTTACAAAAACGGAAGTACATATCATAGTGTCGGATATACAGGAGCTGGTTTTATTTCTGGAACTAAATATCCTATATTAGGAATGGGTATACTTTGTTCTTCAGTTTTAGAATTAGCAGCAGGAGATTATGTAGAAGGTTATGGATATATTAAAACCAATGGTGCTGGTACGCCTAAATTTCAAGAAGGCAATGACCAAGCAACATATATGGAAGGGTTTAAATTAATAGGATAATAATATGACACTAACAACAATTAATCTTGCAGCTTTAGGCGATACAATAAATTTAGGAACTGAAGTTACTGGCACACTACCTACAGGTAATGGTGGCACTGGCTCAACAGCAACAACGTTTGTTAATGCAGCTACTAATGTGACGGGTACGCTCCCTGTTCCTAATGGTGGTACAAATTTAACATCAGGAACTACAGACCAGTTTTTAAAATTTACTGGCACAACTACTTTAGCTAGTTCAGTCGATAATTCTGGATTAACTTTTTTACAAACTGCTTCTGGTTCTAGTACAGCAAGTGTTGCTTTTACTGGATGGATTTCTGCTACTTATAGATATTACAAAGTTTATTATGAAGCTACTCCAACTGAGAATACTGATTGTATTTTTACTTTTTATAAATCAAGTGGAGCAATAACAGGAGCTAATTTTGATAATGCTCATGCTGGTTTAAATGACGCTGGAAATTCAGAAACCTCTTATAGTCGAAATGGAACATCAGTTCAAGTAGGTCATGGATTATACAAGAATACTGAAATTGATGATCCCTCTATTGTTGGGTGTATAGAATTTATAAATCCAGCAGACACTTCTAACACAACTTTAATGCTTAATCACTTTGCTACAAGAAATTCTTCTGGAGATTTTAGAAGTTATGCAGGTGGTATTTTATATGAAGATCAAAATGCTTTAACAGGTTTTGCTTTGTCGTTTGCTAGTGGAAATGTTCATAGTGCCAAACTAACAGCTTATGGAATGAAAGATAGTTAAAATGAAAATAACAGAAAATAATGTAATTAGAGATATGACTTCTGAAGAAGAAGCACATCATACAAAAATACAAAGTGATTATGTTGCTAATGCAAGTAATAGAAAATTAGCTGAAATAAGAAAAATTAGAAATAAAAAACTTTCTGAAACAGATTATCTTGGATTATCAGATAATTCAATGTCTAGTGATTGGGTTGCAAAAAGAAAATCTTGGAGAGATATACCACAAGATTATACAACAGAAAGTCAATACGATACACTACTTGAAAAAAATGATGATGGTAGTTTAAAACATTCAATTTGGAATAAACCCTAATGTTTTTTGGAGCAACTCCTTTTTCTGAAGTTGCATTCAGTGAAGATCCATTTCATAATGCAATTGTAGCTGTTTCAGGGCAGCAAGCAACTATTACTCTTGGAAATGTTACAGTAGGCGCTGGAACAGTAGTTATACCTAGTGCTCAATTATTAAATGCTACTCTTAATAATGTAGCAGGAGTTACTGGCACTGCTTTATTTACTGCACCAGACCAACAGTTAAATATAGGACAAGGAGATGTTCTTCCTATTATTGATGGCCCGGCTGCAGCACAAGGACAGCAATTAAATATAGCAGCATCTACTACTTTTTCTGTTAATACAGGACAAACCATATTATCTTCAGGGCAACAACTTTCAACTGCTGCTGGAAATGTTTTAGTTAATATTCCAAGTAGTGTTTTACTTAATGGACAGCAATTAGGAACGAGTGTTGGAAATGTAACAATAGCGGGTGGAGTAGTTTTAACTGCTATTGGAACACAAGCAACTATAAGTGTAGGAGATGTTACTCAAGCTACTAATCAATTCATTACAGCGGGAAATCAAAATTTAAGTGCATTAACAGGAAATGTTACTATTAAACGTGATCAAATACTGTCAATTTCTGGAATTTCTGCTAATATAAGAGTTAGTTCAGCAATTTTCTGGGATCCAGTTATACCGGGTGTGAATAACTTATGGACGAATGTAAATGCGACAACTACTAATACTTGGACTAAAATAAATTAAGGATAAATAACAATGGCATCAACATATACCGCAAGATTAAAAATGGAAGTTATGGAAGCCGGTGCCAATTCTGGTACTTGGGGAAATAACACAAACGACAATTTAAAAGTAATAGACGCATCAATAGGAGGATATTTAAGTAAATCAGTATCTGGTAGTGCTAATGTTACTTTAACTACAGCTAATAGAGACCCTGATGTAGAAACAACAAATGAAGCTGGAAATGCAATCATTGATTTTAATGGAACACTATCTGGAAATATTTATGTTTTTTTACCAGCTATTGAAAGAGAATATATACTTTACAATAATACCTCAGGATCTTACACATTACAAGTAGCGCCTACCGGGCATGCTGCAAATAATATAACTTTAACTCAAGGATCACATACTATTGCTTACATTCAAAATGGAGATAAAGTAAAAGATTTATTTGCTTCTTCTTTAGGAAATCTTTCAGTTTTAGGAAATGCATCAGTTGCAGGAATTTCAACTTTAACTGGAAATGTTGCAATGTCAGCTAACGCAACTGTAGGAGCTAAACTTACAGTAACAGGAGATATAATTGCTTCAGCTAATGCTAATGTTACTACTAATGTTAATGTCACTGGAAATATTTCAGCGCATACCACAACTTCAAATGTTAATGTAACAGGTAAAACTTTAACTCTTGATGATGATCAAATAGGTTTTGCAAAAGTAAATAACACTGGTAAAAATGCATTTGGAACAAGAACATTAAGTTCTTCTGCTCCAAGTGGTGGAGCAAGTGGTGATATTTGGTATAAATATTCTTAAATTATATGGCAACATATGTTAATGATAGTGGAACTTGGAGAGAAATAAATAATTTATATGTACATGATGGAACATCATTTACTAATAAAACTATTGATAATGTCTATATAAATGATAGTGGGACTTGGAGAGAAGTCTTTACTCTTTTTACTACAACAGCTTATTCTACATCTACTGGAAGTATAGTAGTTCCTGCGGGAGCTAATGCTATTCACGTACAATACGCTGTAGGTGGCGGTGGAGGTGGATTTCAAGGAGCTGATTATGATAAAGCTGGTGGTGAATCCGCTGGATCTGGTGGAGCAGGTGGAGCATATATTTCTGATAAAGTATTTAGTATAACTGGTGGAGAAACACTAACTATTGCTGCGGGAGCTGCTGGTGCAGCCGATACAAGTGGTAATAGATATTCAGGTTCATCTAGTTCTGGAGCAACTACTTCTGTTGTAGGAGGAATTACAGGGAGTTTATTTACTTTAGGAGGAGGTGGCGGTGCTTCTGCTGCTGGAGGAGGAGTTCAAGGTCCACTTCGTAGTAATACTGCTGGAACTGGGGGAACTGCTACTATTTCTACTTCTTTATCTTCGGGAACTACTACTGATGGAATAAATATAACAAGTTTAAATGGAGGACCTACAGGAACATTTAATCAAGGCGGTGCTGGAGGTGATGGTACTACAAATGGAAATTGTAGTGGAGATAACTGTAGTATTGGAGGAAGTACAGGTGGTACTTCATATAATGGAAATATAGCTGGTGGCGGTGCTGGAACTGCTGGAACTCGTGGCTCTGGAGGAGGAGGTGGAGGTCATCCATACTCTCTTGGAGGTGCGGGTGGTGCTGGTGAAATTAATTATAGATTTATGAGAATTACCTAATGGCATATACTAATGTAAAATTTATTGGAGGAATTAATAAAGAAACGACAGAGTATGGCGCTGAAGGTCAATGGGTTGATGGTGATAAAATTCGTTTTAGATATGGACTTCCTCAAAAAATAGGGGGTTGGGTTAAAGCTTCTACTTTTGCTTTATTAGGAGTAGCGAGAGGTTTATTTAGTTGGTTTGATTTAAGTGGTACTCGTTATGCAGCAATAGGAACTAATAGAAAAGTTTATTTATTTGAAGGCGATAACTTTTATGATATTACACCAATAAGAACAACTAAAGCAAGTCAAACTAACTGTTTTACAAGTACTAATGGATCAGCGACAGTTAAATGTACAGTCGTTAATCATGGGTCAGTAGCTGGAGAAGTTGTTATAATTTCTGCAGTATCAAGTTTAGCTGCTACTACTTCTTTTACTGTAGCTAATTTTGAAAATCAATTTGAAATACAATCCGTTATAGATTCAGATAATTTTAATATTACTATGCCTGCAACAGAAACAGCCGCTGGAATAACTGCAAATGGAACTGCAACTTTTGCTTTTCAAATAGAAGTAGAGCCAGCAACTCAAACTTATGGATACGGTTGGGGAACTAATACTTGGGGAACTTCAACTTGGGGTACAGCTCGTTCTACCTCTAACGTTATTCTTGATGCAGGGATATGGCATTTTGATAATGCCGGTGAAGATTTATTTGCATGGCAAAAAAATGGAGGATTATATAAATGGGATGTTACTACAGGAGTAAGTACACCTTTAACGATAGTAACGAATGCTCCCACTAAATCTGTAACTGGATTAATTTCTACTCCTGATAGACACGCTATTTGTTTTGGAACTACTTTAATTGGAACTACTGATCAAGATAAAATGTTTATTCGTTGGTCAAGTCAAGAAGATTTTACTAATTGGACTCCAGCGGTTGCTAATACTTCAGGCTCTCAACGATTAGGAGAGGGAAGTAGAATTATCGCAGCGCAATCTACACGTGGTGAGATATTAGTTTGGACTGATACTGCATTACATTCAATGCAATTTATTGGTCCTCCTTATACTTTTGGATTTAGATTACTAGGAACAGATTGTGGACTCGTTGCTTTAAACGCAGCGGTAGTAGTTAATGATAAAGCTTATTGGATGGCCGATGGTAGATTTATGACTTACTCGGGAGCAATACAAGAAATACCTTGTAGTGTAAAACAGTATGTATTTAATGATATTAATAGAACACAATACTCACAAGTATATGCAGGAGAAAATAATCAATTTAATGAAGTAGTTTGGTATTATTGTTCTGCTAGTAGTAGTGAGATAGATAGATATGTTATTTATAACTATGTAGAAAATGTGTGGTATATAGGTAATCTAAATAGAACTGCATGGATAGATAATTCAGTTTTTCAACAACCTATGGCGTTAAATTATGACTCTACATCTACTGCAGCAACGCAGACGATAGTTTATGGTGCAAGCCCTGGACGTTCCTATCTCTATGATCATGAATCAGGGACATCAGATGATGGTGCTATTTTAGAATCAACTTTAACGAGTGGTGATGCTGATATTGCAGATGGAGATACTTTTACTTTTATTAGAGGGATAATTCCTGATTTTAAAAACTTAACAGGGACTGTAAAGATGGTTGTTCAATCTCGTGATTTTCCTGCGGATTCTCAGACGACTACGAGTAACTTATCCGTTACTTCTTCTACTAGATTAGTGAATATGAGATCACGTGGACGTCAAGTTTCGCTTAAAATATTTAACGATACTTCTACTAGTGATAACTGGAGATTTGGGACTTTACGACTAGATACAAAACAAGATGGTAAAAGATGAGTTTTAAACCACCTCCTAGTTTACCTATCGCAATAGAAGGTCAAGATTTAGTAACTACTCTAAATGTTACTACTAGCACATTAGAAAGATATTTGACTGAAATAACACAAGCTGCAGCTATTGGATATTCAACTTCTAATATCACTGAAACAAAAACATTAAATGGCTCTACAGCAAGTTTAGCTGACGTTATTAATGTACTTGGAACCCTAATAGATGTATTAAAAACTAAAGGATTATTAGATGATTAAATTAAGAATAGCTAAAGATACTGATACACATCAAATACGAGAACTTTTAAAAAAATGGTTAATTGAGACAAAACTTAACTTTGGGCAAACAAACAATAGCAAAGCCAGTGAAAATATATTAGAATACATACGTCAACACTTTGTGGTAGTAGCAGAGCAAGACGATAAGATTATTGGAAGTATAGCAATGGCAAATTGTGATACTTGGTATACCGATAAAGCTTTTTATAGAACGTTATGGTTTTTTGTAGATGAAACGAAAAGAAATCCTAATATCGCTAAAAGTTTATTGGATTTTGCAAGAGAGTATGCAAAAGGAAGAAATACACCAATGATTTTAGAGATTATGCAAGGAAAAGATATGGAGAGAAAACATCAATGGGTTACACGCCAAAATCTTAATTATCTAGGTGGAACTTATTCAGAGGGAATATAATGGGAAGTATATTTAAACCACAATCATCAGTCGTACCAGCAAGTTCTTCGGGAGAAACTAAATACGAAATACCAGAATATTTTAAAAAAGCACAAGAAGCATTATTTAAAAGAGCTGAAGCTGAATCACAAAGACCTTACGAATCATATAGTGGAAAAAGAATAGCTGATTTTACTAAAGGTCAAAAAGATGCTATGGGAGTTGCTTATGGTAATTTAGGAGCGTTTGAAAAATCAGGAGCTACTAAAGAAGCAAGAGGAATACTTGATCAAATGAAAGCTGTTGGTGAAGAAAGATTTGAAGGATCAACTGTAGATCAATACATGAATCCATATATTCAAAATGTAGTTGATAGGTCAATGGCAAGTTTAGGAGAAATAGCAGGACAACAAAGAGGAGCACGAGCAGCAGGACAAATATCTGGAGGAGCTTATGGTGGATCAAGAGCAGCAATTGAAAATGCTTTAGCACAACAAGGAGAGATGAAACAAGCAGGAGATTTAACTGCTCAATTAATGGCTTCTGGTTTTGAATCAGGAAGAGGAGCATTTCAACAAGATAGAAATACAAGAATGAGTAATCTTGGTGCATTAGCGCAAGCAATACCAGCTCTTCAATTACAAAAACAAGGCACAGCGATGAATGAAGCACAAGCTGCTATGCAATATGGCGGGCAAGAACAAGCTCTTAATCAAGCTAACTTAAATGAATTATATAAAGACTTTATAGAAAAACAAGGATTTGGAAGAGGTCAATTAGGTTTCTTATCTCAAATTTTAGGGGCTGCACCTATAAGAAGTTATGGACAGTCATCTACTGGTATGCAAGAAAATGTAATTGGTGGAACTTCACCATTTGCTCAAATAGCTGGCGCAATGATGGCTGGAATGAAATTATAAATTTAAATTAATATGGCAATAGCTAATTTTTTTAACCCTAATGGAACTGCTACAGATGATATCATGCAGTTAAAAATGTTATCAGATGATAATAATGGAGAATTAGAAACAGTCGTTAATGAACAACTTATTAGTAAATATGGAAGTTTAGATAAACTTTACGATCAATATCAAGCTGAACAATCAGCTGGTGCGGGCGCTGGAATTGGAGCTTTACCAGAAAGTGATGTAGCTTATAATGAAAAAATAGCTGGATTAATTGCAGAAAGTGGAGCTGGTTCAGGGAATGATATGATGGTTGATTATTATAATAATCAAACCGATGCTGTTGGTCAAATGCAAAAACTTGTAGATCAATCAGGGAGTGGAGGAGAAGTTATAGCAGCTTCTACTACAAAAACAAAAGATCCACCAAAAGATCCAGGAGAAGATTTAACTTTTGGTAAAGTAGTTTCACAAATAGTAGGAATACCTTTTCAAGCTGTTGAGGGAATGTATAATAAAGTAGGAAGTACATATGAAACTCTTACTAATGAAGATAAATTTGCTTCATGGTTACAATCTCCTCAAACACAAGCTGGATTACGAATGATACAAGCAGGGGGAACACCAAGTTTCGCTTCTCCTTTTGCTAAAATGTCAAAAGCTTTAATAGACACTTCTACTTATTTATCTGCAGCTGCAGAAGCAAAAGCTGGAAGTAAAGGAACTAATAAAGTTAGTGACTTATTATATATTCCAGGACAAAATCCCGCTGTAGACATGTTATTAAAAATGCAACCACATAGTGAAGGTGAGGGGTCAATGTATGATTTCTTAATTAGTGAATCTATGAAAAATAATTATTTTAAAATTGGAATGATTACTAATAACGGTCAAATGGTAGGAATTGATGGAGTGTTAAAACCAAATGATGCTAATTATAGTGATGAAACATTTGAAAATTATATTGTAGGAGATAATGAAGAAATAGATAAATTACTTACAAAAGCTGGACTTATTGATAAAATAAAAAATAGTAAAACTAATAAAATAAATATTACTATGGGTCCAATGGATAAAATGTTTGCTATTGAAAATATAGAAACTGATGGAGTAGAATATAAATCAGGGGAATTCTTTGAAACATATGATCCAGATACAGTTCTAGGTAAAAAAATAGAAGCACGTTATCCTAATCAATTTAAAAAAGGAGATCAAATAAAAGTTGAAGCATTTACAGGAGAGATTAATGGAGAAATTCAATGGGGAGATTTAATCTCTGTAGTGGACGCAGCTAATCCTAAAACACAAAGTACATTAGAACATTTAGCAGATATGCCTCGTTCTGTATCTGCCAGCGCAGATGTAACTACTTTTAAAGATCAATTAGATTCTAGTAGAAAACAAGCTGTTTCATTAAATAACGCAACTGGTGCGTTAATGACATTAGATAATCCTAAAGATACTTTAGGTGCATTACAAAATTTCTTTACTCCTTTTGCCAATGTTATTGATAGATTAATGGGTAATACTGCAGCTGGAGATTTTATTTTAAAAGCATTAGTAGGATCAAAAGACGCATTTCAAGCACGAGAAGAAGCTGCTGCATATTTAAATAGTACCGTTATTCCTAAATTAAAAGATTTTTATCCAGTTTCAGATAAAGACGTTGCATTCATTAAACAAACAATGGCTAATCTAGGAACAAAATCTTACTTTAAACTTGCTGCTTTTTATAATGGTATGTACGCATTTGATGAAAGAATGAATGACGGACTTCAAGTATTTTATCAACGTATGAAAGATGAACAAGGTATTACAGGGTACGACTTTAGTCCTGATGGAATTAAATTTGATGGAAAAACATATAATGAAGCATTAAGATTTGCTCGTGCATGGGCTAATAAAAGTATTGAAGAAGAATGGGAAGAAGCTATTAAAGATCAAAAAATTATTGATGCCGCTAAAAATATGAGAGGTATTAAAGAGTCAGATTTATTAAGTGGTGATATTGGAAATACAACTAAACTCGCTATTATTAATTATGCAAATTCAGCAGATAAAATGGTAGTAGATTCTGAAAAAATTAGAGCCAATAATAAAGCTGAACTTCAACAAATATTTATGGGAACAGGAACTGCAGATAGAGCAACTGAATTAGCTAATAATATAATGAATAGAAGATTTGCTATTCTTGGATTAATAGAAACTTATAAAAAAGCTGGAAAGCTTAATAAAGATAATCAATGGGCGCTAGATCAAATTACACAACAAATAGAATCTTTTGAAGATACTTATGGATTAGATTATGGAACTATTGGAAAAGAAGAATGGATAGGCGTAGAAAAAGATCCACAAAATTTCTACACATATGTATTTAATGAATTGAACGCATAATGAATGAAATTTTAAATAATTTAGATAAATCTGTTTTAGATGAAGATACATTAAAATTACTAGAATTAGATACAGATTCTATTAAACAACAGGACACTGTACCTGGAGATAATATTTCTCAAGAAGATATTATACTAGATGATAATGAATATGTAAAAAGTGAATTAGGAATTGATATGAACGCAATTCAAAAAGGTCTTGAGTTACGAAGTAAAAGAGAAACAGATGGATTAGATACATATTATGAAGATGTATTTACAAATATAATTAAGCCTAATAAAAATTGGAGTAATATAGTTTATCAAAATGGATTAGAATTAATGAAAGAAAAACATGGAGAAGGAGCAACTCCAGGATTTGTTGATGAAGAAACTTTATTTGAAGCAGGGAAAATATTCATTGATAATATGTATGAGTATAATCCAGATGTTCAATCAGCTTTTTTAAATTATAAAACCATGATTGAAGATACTACTTCTGGAGAAGAAGCAATGCTTTTAAGTGGAATTAGTAATGAAGTATCCATGGATGTTTGGCCTAGACTTATAGTTGAAACATTAGGACCTAATGCTGATATAGATTTAAAAAAATCTTTACTTACCACTGTACTTGAAAATCAAAATCCAAATTCTTCGGTAGAAGTAGGAACATTTGCAGAATTAACTCAAGGTATATATCAAGGAGATACTCCAGATGCATTAGCTTATAGAATTGATGGAAAAGCTATAACTCCAGTGAATGTTCCCGGGTTTGATACTAAAGATTTATCTCTTTTTTTAAGAGAATTACCAAATGTAGCGGCGAGTATTACAGCGGGAGCTAGTATGATTGCTTCGGGATATGGTATACCAGCTACAGCTGCGGCATCAGCATCAGCGGTAGCAATAACAGAATTAGCTACTAATGGTTTTGGATTTGCTTATGAAAAATATTATACTACAGGGGAAGTTACTGAAGAAGAAATAATCGATTTTTTAAAAAATGCTTCTAAAGATGTTGCTTTTGCAGCAGCATTAGAAGGTACATTTGGAGTAGTTATTCCAGGTATGGCGACAGTAATAAAAAGAATAATAAATAGAGGAGCAGTTGCTCCTCAAAAATTAAGGTCTGCATATCATCAGAGCCTTAAAGGAGGAGATAAAACGAGTGAAAAAGCTGTAAAAGATTTAGCTAAAATAAATAAAATAATGACAGATAGATTAGGTAAAAATCCTAATAGCCCTGATGGCACTTGGATAGATTTAAATATTCTTCAAACATTTAAAGGAGCAATTCCAGCAACTCAAAAAGCTTCTCAAGTGTTAAGTAATAAAGGATTAACAGCTACTGATATAGCAGCTACTAAAATAGTACAAGACACTTCTGAGGCATTTCAATTAATATTTGCAAAAAATATTGATGACGGTATGATTACTCCGGGAATGCTTCCTAACTTTACTGCAAGCCCTAGTATTTTATTTGGAGATGCTTTTCAAAAAATAGCTGGTCAAATGGGAGAAGCAAATCTTAAAGAAGTTGAAGCTTTATTTACTAAACCATTAGATGAACTTACTGCTATTTTAAATGTTTTTAATAAAAGTAATGTATTGGAAAATCCTAATGCAGTATTTGATAAAAGTATGATTAGTGGCAGTGGTCAAGAAATTTTAGAAAAACTTATTCAAAATGGAAATACTAATATAGCTTCTGTATTTGAAATAGCTGGAGTTAAATTAACTGACGAAATTATTAGACCAGCTAATTTAAGAAGTTCTGCGTATCAGTTTTTAAAAAGTATTGATGATGGTCTCTTAAAAAATTTAGATGAACCTCAACAAAAAGCTTTAAAAGAAATAGTCAAAAAACTTTCTGTCTATACAAAAAATACTCCTGGACGTGGTAAGTTAAAAGATTTATCTTATAATCAAGTAGATGCTATTTTAAATCAATTAAATGAAATGATAGATAATCCTGCACTTTATGGAGGACTAGGAAAAAATAATAAAACTCTAGTAATGGCAGGAGCTTTACGAGAAGATTTAGAAAAGGGATTAAGAAAAGCTTTAGGTGATGATAACTGGTTAAAAATAAAAGGACAACGTTCTGAATTAAAAGCAATAAATGATTTAAGAAAAGGAGAGTTGTTTAAAAAAATACTTAAATCAGATGAATTTTTTACTGATCAAAATGGAGGAGCTTTTTTCAAAAGTGTTAAAAATAATTCTAAAGTTTTATCACAAATGAATTCTGTCTTTAATAGAATGCCATCTTTAGGAGATCAAAAAAGATTATTTAAAATGGGAATTATTGACGATTTAACTGATGCTATTAATGGCCCAACTGGAGACGCATTAGAAATGGCGATTAAAAATAAAGATTTTAAATTCGTTAATGCAGCATATAAAACTTGGATGAAAGCTAATAGAAAAAATATATCTCAATTTTTTACTAAAGAAGAAATGAAGTTATTAGATACTAATGCAATTAAAGCCACTAATTTATTAGAAACTCTTACGAAAAAAAGAGGTGCTGAAATGGATCTCGTTAAACAATTCACTGGAAAATTACAAGCAATGGATCCTCAAGCTTTATTAGGTTTTTTTAAGAAAAATCCAAAGCAATTTAAAAAATTTTATGAAGAAGGTATAAAAAAAGGAATCTTTGATAAAGAAGCTATGACTAACTTTAAAAAATATGTTGCTATGAGTTTTAATAATAAAACCCTTGCAACCCAAGGCGATGGTTTATTTTTATATGATCCTGATGCAATGATTAAAGAAATTTTAGATGCTCCTGATTTTTATAGAAATGTATTTGGAGAACAATGGTTAAAAGACGCATCAGAAATGGCTAATTTTTTACAACAATATTATTCTCCTATCAAAACTTTAATTAGTGGTGGAGATAATCAAGCTGCAAGGGCTGCTTTGCAAAATGTTTTTATGGGACAACTTGATAGAAAAAGAACTTTTTTTAGAGGTACTTTAAATTTATTAGGAATGTTTGATGCTAGAGATTTTGCTAAATATGTAAGTTGGAAAGATTTTAAAAAAGGATACGATAATGCTTACTTATCTAAAACTTCTCGAATATTCCTTGAACCAATAAATTCTTTATATGCTACTGAACAACGAGTTTTTGAAGATAAAGGTGAAGCTACATTAAATACTATAGGAGAAACAGCAGTTCAACTTACTGGATTAGGAGTAGGGGCAGTAGATACATTAGCTGGCGCTGGAGCAAATATTTTAGGGTTAGGTGAATAATGGCAACTAAATTAGAAATTCATGAAGCAAAAGAGGACGAGAAATGGACTCGCCAAAACGAAATTAATGCTAGACTTGAGGAATTAGTCGAGAAGAATACCGAAGCTATTAACAGTTTAAATGTTACGATAGCTAATAGTAAAGGCACATTAAAAGCTTTAGGTATTATCAGTTTGATAGTAGGTATATTAATATCTATATCAAACATGTCATGGCCGAAATAAGTAAAGTTAGATTAGGAATAATTGCGGAACATTATGCGATTCAATGGTTATTGAATCAAGGACATCAAGTATTTTATAATACCGTACATACTGGACCAATAGATATAGTTATACTAGAAAAAGATAAATTAATTCCTATTGATGTTAAAGTAGTAAGCCTTCGAAAAAATAAAAATTTATTAGAGTGTCAACGTAAAGTATTTAGGTCTCCTAATGCAAGACAAAAAGAGCTAGGGGTTAGAATTTTAAACGTTGATTTGGTTAATAATTTATGTTATTGGAACGAAAATAGTGTATAATCAAATAACAACAAAGGAGGTTTCTGTGAAACTTTTATCAGACGTTTGGGCGTGGCTCAAAGAATGGAATGATTGGCAAATGAAAGATTGGATTAAAGCTGGTATTGTAGCTATTGTTATAATAGTAGTTTTAAGTAAAATGACAGGAGCATAGTTTAATGTTAGGGCTACTTTTAAAACCATTATTAGGTGTTGCAGGCGATGTCGTTAAAGGTGTCGTAGATACAAAAAAAGCTAAAGCTGTACAGAAAATAACAAAGATTAAAGCAGAGACAGAGTTATTAAATAAACAGATAGCAGGGGAAGTATCTTGGGAAGCATCAGCTGTGAATCAAATGAAAGGATCATGGAAAGATGAGGTAGCCCTCATTGTTTTGCTAGTCCCTGCAATTTTAGTGTTCATTCCAGGAATGACAGAACACGTAGAAAAAGGATTTATTGCTTTACAAAAATTACCAACTTTTTATCAACACTTATTATATATTGCAATTAGTGCTTCTTTTGGAATAAAAGGAGTAGGAGGAGCAATGAAAATGTTGAAGAAAAAATAATGGTTAATAAACATTACAATTCGTTTTTAATTAAACGTAAGAGAATGATGAAAAAAAATACTCCCACTGTAAAAGATAATAATGATTTTTATACTCACATGAAAAAAGAACAAGAAATTTTAGATATATCTATGAAAGAATCTATAAAACAAAAAGAACAAAGAAAATGATGACTCCTGAAAGATTATCGGCATGGAGAATATTTCCACGATTATTAATTACATTATATGGAATTTCATTTTGGAGAACAACAGAATGGTTTATGAATTTACCTGATCCTACTAATGCTCAATCAGCTTTTGTATCAGTAGTAGTTGGAGCAGGGGCGGCATGGTTTGGTTTATATGTTGGAGGAACTAAACACGCAAGTGTTAAAATTGAAAATAAAGAACAATGAACGACTTAGAAAAAAGAATAAAACATCATGAGGGTTATAGAAATATGGTATATAAAGATACCCTTGGAAAAAGAACAATAGGGTGGGGACACTTATGTCGTTCAGATGAAACATGGGAAGATGACGTTGAATATTCTAAAGATGTTCTTCAACATTATTTTGACATTGATTTTGATTTGGCCATTTCTGGCGCTGATAGTCTTTGCGGCCATATGGGTATTGATGAAAGAGCTGAAGAAATACTTATTGAAATGTGCTTTCAATTAGGAAAAACAGGTGTTTCTAATTTTAAAAATATGTTAAAAGGATTACAGGAAAAAGATTATAATAAAGCTGCGGATGAAATGTTAGATTCTAGATGGTATAAACAAACACCAAATAGAGCTAAAGAATTAAGCGATATGATGAGGAATATACATGGCTAAACGAGGACTATATGCAAATATTAATGCAAGAAAAAAAGCAGGGACAAGTAGGTCTAAGAAAAAATCAACTATAACACCTAAAGCATATGCTAATATGAAAGCTGGATTTCCTAAGAAAAAGAAAAAGTGAAAAAAATACATAAGAATCCTAAGGGAGGTTTATCCGCTAAAGGTAGAGCACACTTTAATTCTAAAGGTGCTAATTTAAAACCCCCTGTTAAGAAAGGAACTAATCCTAGACGAGTTTCATTTGCTGCAAGATTTGCAGGTATGAAAGGTCCTATGAAAAAACCTAACGGAGAACCTACGAGAAAAGCTTTAGCCCTTAAAAAATGGGGATTCGGTAGTGTAGAGGCTGCTCGTAATTTTGCAAATAAAAATAAAAAGAAAAAGTAATGCTTAAATATTTTGCTTCTATCCCGATAGTTTTATCGGTGATTGCCGGTGCCTATGGTACTTTAAATTATATCAATAAATTAACAACACAAATTGATAATAGTGCAGATACTATTGCTTTATTACAAGTAGAAGTAGAAAATTTAGAACAACGTGTTTATGGAGATATGGATAATATCCATGCTATCTTTACTGATAAAACTGGTAGAAATAGTGAAGCATACACAGAAGCAAGAGAAGAACTTGTAAAAGAAATGGCAAACTTTAGTGCTTGGGTAGGACGTATTGAAGGTGTAGTAAATGCACTTCGTGATGCTTCTTATAAAATGGCAGCAGATTCAGAACTACGAGCCCTAGAAGAACTTGTACGAAGTAATGCAGATGCTATAAGACAATATAAATATGACTTGGAGGAAGTAGAAAGAAAAGCGACCGGAGGATATTAATGAGGACTCTCTTTTTTGTATTGAGTTTAATACTTATTATGTCTGCTATTACTAGTGATGCTGGTGCTATTAATCAATATTTAGGATCAAGTAATAGTAGTTGTGAAAGAGGGCGAATAGAACTATACACTGAATTGAGAGGTGAAGATGGAAAATATTCGTATCGTGATGGTGATAATGATCCTAATAATAGTTATAATACCTATGATGATGATATTAATGGAACTATCGGGTTGCGTTTTTCGTGGCCTTTACAATCTACTTGTAATAATGATACCATAGACTTATTACGAAAAAATGATAGATTAAGACAAGAATTAGAATTATTATCTGTTTGTGGTAAATATAAAGAGTTAGAATTAGGCGAGGAATTTGCTACAGTCAGAGAAATATGTAAAGGAGTAAATAAAGTCGAATGAAAGTTAGTGATAATACTTCAGTAAGTATGCCTATGAGAAACTTGCTCAGCATACTTGCAGCTGTTGGAATTGGCGTATGGAGTTACTTTGGAATTGTAGAAAGATTAAACAATATTGAGACTAATGGTAAACTAATGATTGCAGATGTTGAAAAGAATACAGAATTTAGAATTAAATGGCCTAGAGGTGAAATGGGATCACTTCCTGCTGACGCACAACAAGATATGCTAATTGAATTTATGGCTACACAAATTGAAGCTATGCAAGAAGAAATG
>TARA_R100001443_G_scaffold5194_4_pt1 | contig 19312 bp, 23 predicted proteins | sample TARA_R100001443 | Tara Oceans TARA_R100001443 (sample SAMEA2622142) | marine metagenome | biome: marine biome (ENVO:00000447); feature: deep chlorophyll maximum layer (ENVO:xxxxxxxx); material: "saline water (ENVO:00002010), including plankton (ENVO:xxxxxxxx)" | depth 50 m
ATCGGTTGTGCCTTGCAGTCCAGTATTGGTGTATAGTTCATCGAAGCACTCCCCCATGATATTCAAGCCCAACCTGTAAGCATTCTCATAGTTTGTGCCACGGGTGGTCACAAACAACAACACATTGTAATTCTGAGTAATCTTTGCGCCGCCAAGCGACTCAAACTCAGGCGAGTTTAGGTCGCGGATAAGCACATGCACCGTGGGCGGCTGTAACCTGTTTAGCATCTCCGAGGATAAGTCAAACCCATACAGAATAGCGGATTCGTCCACCTGTGTTTTGAGGAATAACCTGTTACTGTCCTTCAACTGCTGCACCACACCAAGACCCATACGAACCAGCGCGTCCTGTGCAAAGTCGGATGGCATCAGTTCGTCAGGTCCGAAAGAACCCGCGTTGGAGAAGTAAAGTGTCGCCCATTTCACTGTGCCGTCGGAGTTACCCCACCTGACCTCCTTTGACGAGGATGATGAACCTGTGACGGACAGGTAATGAGTGACTGCATCGTCGTCTTCGATAATCTCGTGCATGTATAGTCGGGCGTTGCCGCTTGCATCCATCGTAAGACGTAGTATGACCGGGACAGGGTTGTCCTCAGCCAGTGAGAGGTCAAGGTCGGGAGTTGTGGCTGTGGTAGCACCTACGAGGTCTAATGTGTTAGCATTACCTTTTGAGCGCACTTCTACGCGCTTTACGCCGTTGTCCAGCCGCATAAGGACTGTGCCGTTAGCGGGAATCTCCGCTGCATCTGAGAACTCAAACGATGCGACCATCGTATATGCTGTGCTGCTCGGCACACGGGACCATGTTCCATTACTGGTGATGACCCAATAATCCCCAACAGCAGAGCCTCCTGAACCACTCTCGGTCCAAGAATCGTTGAAGGTTCCTGTGGCTGCTTCGGGGTCCGTTCCGTTGATACGGCTCGTCCAATACTGCGTCTTGGTTGCGATTGTCAGAAACTCACCTCCCCAAATGCCTTACGAAGTGCCTCTGGCACTTTTTCTTCTATTTTCTTTTGTAAGTTTTCTTCTGCCTTATCAAGAAATGCTGGTTCAGGTTCTTTTGCAGGACTTGAATAACCTTCCGGTAAGAAAATCTTTGCTCCTAATTTTTTGTAAAACGCGAACTTCTTGTTGCTTTGTGGGCTTCCTTTAGGCTTACCAAAAGCAAGAATACCCGCAATGTTGATATTTTGTTTGCCAGTTTCTCCTATAACACCTTGAAAGTCATCACCAGCACCAAAACGAAGAATTGGGATTTGTTTTGGGCCAGCGGGATTGATTGCGAAAGTTACTTCTGAGCCTACTTTTTGATATATGTCTCCGCTTGTTGTGCTTCGACTGAACAAACGATTACGAGTATTACGGACTTCATCTTGACCGGCTTTTTTCATAACCTTGACTATTTCATCAACGGCTTTATCGCCAAACTTATCCATATACTTTCTAACTTCACGACCGATTGGTGGTATCTTGAAATCAATCATATAATCACCTCAGTCAACAGAACCGAGGTGAGCGAGGCGTCGAAGGCTCATGTTGCCACGGTCTTTCAACATAGTGCCGCGCATCCCACCTTCGACCGATTGTGTTTGGAAGGTGGATTCATCCTCGTAGTAGTAAGAGGCTGCTAAGTCAGCGCAAACCTCACGTAATATGTGTGCTTCCTCACCTTCTTCGACGGTCACGCCGGTAGCGTGGTCGAAGGAGATACCTGTGCATCCTGTGAGGTCGTTAGTGGACTTACCAGTCCATGCGAATGAATCACCGTCTATATTGCCGTTTCCAGCGTTGCTAAAGCCCGTTCCGCTTGCGAGGGTAATGCTGGTAGCACCAGCAGAAACGGAGCCGTTCAGCGTGGTTGATTTGATGCTTTTTGCGGGAGTGTCACGACCGTAATCTCGGTAGGTCTGGTCAATGTCTATGGTAGCCCTGCGGATAGCAGAGGTAATACGGCTGGTAGCGCGAGTTCTTTGTGCGCTATCTAACCCAAGACGAGAGCCAACGTCGGCCACCGAGCAATAATAGGTCATTACTCTCCGTCCTTAGCATCCTCAACGGCTTCTTGAATCTCTTCTACCTTGTCTGTGCCTTCTGTTACAGCATCAATAATTTCATCAAGGCTGACCTTTCCGTCTGCCATAATGACCTGATACCTCTTGTAAGCCCATACTCCAAAAGCCGCAACTAAAGCAGCAACGGGTAGCCAAATCTCAATTTCACTCATCATCTTTTTTCACCTTCTCTATCATACAGGATTTGTTTCACGGCACTTAACGGAATCACGGTAAATGGTCTGTCAGCCCCCGGCCTGTATATCTTGTAGCCATGCGGTGTCTCTTCAATGTTCACCTGTGTAAAGGACTTTTCAGGCGGTTGATATACTATTTTTCCTTGTCTTTTGCTCATTCATTCATCCACTCCGTAAGTTGTGCATCTGTTGGTGCTGGGCCAAGTTCACCCGTAGGCCATATGTCTCTGCGAAAGTAAGGGCCGTTACCATCATCTTGAACACACCCATGCCACCACGGGACATAATCGGGGTAATTTTCAACCAATACTTCTGCAAGTGTTTTCGTCATGTTCCCACCATCCTAATACCCATATGGGTGAAATTGGCTGCCACGCTATCCCCTATGAGGTTTTTACCAGAACCCCCATTGTGAAAAACGTATAGGGCTACTTTATCCCCAGAAGCAAGTTCGCCTGTCCATGTGCCATTACTTATCGCACCACTATCATGCGCGGTAGTTCCGCCAGCAAGCAAAGCGAAACCACTTCCAGTGTCTTTTTGAATACGGGTAACACACGCATGGGATGTTGTAATGTATCTTATTGAAGCCGACCATTCTATTTGGTATATGCCAGCAGAAGGAGCCGTGAAATAATAATTAGAAGTATCCCATGCACTTGTCACATCTTTTACAACATTCGCCATAGGAGCAATTGTATAAGCACCCGAAGTAAAACCACTTACGCTGGTCGCAAGAGTCACTACTGTTAATGCTGCGCCAAGTGACGCAGTTATAATGTCGGCGGGTTCTAAATCTAAATCTGCCTTAACTTCTGCCGCACTCCTACCTTCTATTTGTGTTCCATCTACTCTTAAGAAATCATCATCTACTACTGCCGCATTTGCGACTAATACATTTCCGTTTGAAATCCCACCAGTCAATCCTTTTACGAACGCAAGATTAGTAACTTCACTATCCATTAGTGCGCCAGCAGCAGCAACATTAGTTGCGTCTGTTACATCTGCTCCATCTTCAACATTAGCAATAGTTCGGATATTAGCACCTGTCAATTCCTCAACATCACCCGCTCCACCTGTGATTCTTCCCAATACCCTACTTGTTGCTGATACGTGTTGCATCTTGGCGTATGTCACGGCCTCATCAGCAATAGTAGCGGCTACGGAGCCGGAACCACTGGCGGTTACGTTTCCTGTGAGCGCGGTAATACCACCGCCTATAACAGCACCGCCATTAGTTAGTGCTATATCATTCCCTGCATCGTCTGTGAAGTATAAGTTGCTTGGCGCATCATCATGCACCCATAGAATACCTGTTCCGGCCACATGGTCAGGAGGGTCTGCAACTTCGCTTATTTTCAACCCTTCATCTGCGTGAAGAATGCTATTGATGAAAGTTAGGTTTGCATCTGTAAGTAGGGCGTTCATATCGTTACCCATCAACAAACCATTCTTAAGAGTAGTAGTTAATCCTGTGCCACCTTGAGGCACACCGAAGAAAGGTGTAGGGTCATTAGATGAATAAATGCCGTCTGCGACCTGCACGAAGTTCCATGTGCCATCAATGACTGGCCTTCTTACCGAACGTATTTCACTACCGGGATGCTCCCCCGGACCAACTAAAACTGCACCTTCTAAAACACGAATAGAATTACACGAAAGAATGTGTCCAGTATCAAGAAGGCAAGCAGTTCCGGCAGCATCGCCTTGTGCAATCACTACATCGTAATGTTGTGCATAAAAGTTAGCACCTCCGCCAAAGTTTGTCTCTCCATCGGCAGGAAACCTATACGTGGCTGCACTTTGTGGAACATATGTTACACTTGAGCGATATGTGTAAAAGTAATCAGTGTTTATTGTCAAAGTGCCATTAAAAATAAATGCTTTTTGGTAATCGTTTGTGACGGGAAAATAAGTAGTTGCGGCTTTACGAACTTCCACACTATTTCCAGCAGTAAAATTACGTATGTCAACTTGCCCATAATTGTTAAACGGCGCACCATAAATCATAGCAAAGAAGCATGTGCCACTTGCGGCGTTAAGTGTTAAGTTGGGATAAACACCATCATCCATAATTACATCTACGCCAGTTGGTATGGCAAAGGTAAATGTCATACCTGTTCGTGATGCCGCATCTACAAACATACCGTTAAATGATGTATCGAGTGTGGTGTCGTTGGTCGAATCTATTTTAACATACGATTCTATGTTGCCAGTAAAGGGTAATGCTCCCGAAAAGGCAAACGTAAAACCACTTGCATGTGTAACAGAAATTGCTCCCGACTTTTCAATTATTAGACCAGCAGATGTGAGATTAAGAGTTCCTGTGGCTGAAAATATGAGTATTTTGTTAAAATCATCTTCTATTTTTAGACCTTGAAGGGAAGCAATAGCCGACGCATCCCACACGCAATCTCTTGTCGCACCAGTCCTAAATACAGCAACATCGCCGGAACCGGGCAATGAGCCACCAGTCCAATTTGCCGCAGTTCCCGCCGCAGTAGAAGTTCCCCCTGCCCATACAACATCTGCCATGTAATGACCTCTCTATCAGTTGTCTTGGTCTAAAGAACCGGCCAACTGCGCTCCACTCGTGGTTCCACCAACACGGGTAGTAGATGCACTCGTGTAGAATGCAGTCCCTCCCGCTTCTGCTATGAGCGCAAGGGCGGAATCCGCTTGCGCTTGGAATGATTGTAATTGCTTGTTAAAACGAATATCTGAAACACCCTGCTGCTTTTCAGGCACAACCGCAGGGATTGTGTCAATAAGCACTCTGAGACAGTCCACACACACAAGGAACTTAATTGCCGACTCCTTGACCGTAGTATCAGGAGCGTAAGTATCTGTTACGCCGAATAAATCAGCCTGTCGGGTCTTCTTGTTCACTTCCGCTGTTCGGATTGTGATATACTCGTTGATAGTCCCTTCGTTAAGGCCGCGTGGCCTGTTCAGAAGGTCACGAATCTGCGCCGTTGTGACTGCCATCGCTAACCCTCGGTGTGTCTATTATCACGGTGTCCTTTGAAGGTTCCGTGGTTCTGTCGAGGACGAACACTAATCTCGTCCCTACAATCTGTTGTGCCATCTCACTGTTTGGGAGCCAATACACATCTTGCTTACTCTTAAGTAGATGGATTGGGTGGTTAAGGTCGCCAATACGAGAAGATGGCTTTGCCAAGCGCACAACGTAACCCTTACCGGGTAGCCATGTGTCCAAACGGTGTTGATAATCCGCGACCTTGCCGTCCTTTGGGACGGGAATACCACGGCTTCGCAACTGCTTCGCAAGACCAGCCTTAGTAGCCATGTGGCTCACTCCTTCTTCTTAGAAGCGCGTGACTTCTTGGCTGCCTTCTTAGCCTTAGTGACGACCTTGTAGACAGGTGCGTGGTCAGGAGAGCCTTCAACGCGCTGATAAACATCGCCGTTCTTGTCAGTCCACTCGTCCACGCTATCACGCGCCCTCGTAGAACTCAACATAAACACGCAACTTGCCAGCCGTTAGGTCAGCAGTCCCAATCGTAGCAAGCACGTTTCGTGCTGCGCTCGTCTTGATTGGTAGGTCGTTGCCGTTGCTGCTTCTGTAAGTCATGTCTAAGCAAGCACCAAGAGTGTAGTTAGCCTTAGCACCAGCGGTTGCCCCAATGAATGCGTCAGTGTTACCTGTGATTCCGATTGCGACAGTAGCCGAGCCACCAGAAGTAACTGCTGTTTCGACTTCGATAACTGCCTTTGTGATAACAGCGTTGTCAGGAATCTGTTGTGCGCCACCAGCCGTGTTGGTCATGGTGATTGCGCCTTGTGCGCCAGCCTGAGTGGAGAAATCGTATAGGAACACGAGTGACTTTGCCTGTGCAGGAGACAACTTAGCGTTGGTAACTGAATCAGCGACAATTTCGGATGTTCCCACAGCGTTATCAGCCATGTATTTGTTTTCGACAAAGTTCTGGAACTTTCTGTTTTGTGCCATTTAATTCACCTCAGTAGTAGTATCGTATCTCCAAGAATCAAGCGCGGACGCCCGTAATCTTGAAGAGGCGATGACTCTTACCAGCCGCAGCACCGTCTTGGTGTTCGTGGATTACGCTTCCCATGTAGCCGCTTAGGAGCCAGTCGAAACCGACACCGGGGATGCGGGTTAGTTCTGTCTCTTGGAAGCCGGGTCCGTTGTAGGTAAAGAACTCTGCTGTTTCTCCACCGGGAATCATGAGTAGTGCATCGTTACCGAGTGCTTCTCCGCTACCTCCGAAGTCACGGGAGTAGTAGATAGTTAGGTTAGCAACGCGGCGTAGGTGGTCAGCCATTGACTCTACGACGTTACCAAACAACTGTGTGTTGAGCATTGCGCTGCGCTTGTCAGCAGGGAGGATAAGAGCCATTGGCTCATCGCCCTGAACACGAGCGTTAGCGAAGATGTCATCCATAGCGTCGAGGATGTCCTTCTCTTCGTCAGCAGTTGCGCTACCGAATACTGCGGTTGCAGCAGCGGAGTTGTCAGCACCAGCCATCAACTTCGTTAGGATGTGGTTGTCGATGGTGTCTGCGCGAGCGCGGACAATACCGAGTTGCTGGCGGTCGATGTTCTCAAAGGATTCACCGCGTAGGCGAACAGCGTCGAGGAAAGTGCATCGACCCTGACCCTTTTCCAACTTGACAGTGTAGTTAGCAGTTCCAATCTTGGTTGGGTCTACGATTGCTACATCGTCGATGGGGTAGGAGAATGAGCCGTTCACGCCAGTGAACCACTTGAACTCAAGCCACGGGACGGAGCGAACTCCGACGACCTTTGTTCCGACGGAAATCACGTTGGATTGTAGTTGGATGAAGTCACGGAGCGTCTGCTCAAGAACTTGGTCGCCCGGTGCGAAAGGCCCTGCGGCCGCTTCTACGTTTAGTATTGTGTCGAGTGTATCGTTTGCCATTTTTCATCACCTTCAAGCATCAGCCGCCGTTGTAGTGCTTACTGGAACAAGGTCGCCAGCAGTTGCGGTTTCACCGTTTCCTACATAGATTCCGACCTTTTTGTTGGAGCCAGCAACATTGGTCACGCGACCAGCGTTGTTAGCGTAGACAAGTTGTCCCAGAGAGTAAGTCACCGCATCAGAAGCAAGTAAGAACATTCCTCCTAATGGGTAGTAGGAGATAGTAGCATTTGCTGTTTCAAGAACGTTATCTGCATCGCGGGAAGAATCTGCTACGCTGACACCGAGTGGAACCTCAGTTGCAGCGCACAAATCCAACTTGTTGTTAGTGCTATCGTTAGTTAGCAAGAAACCGGGACCACTAACAGTGGTAGTGTCTATCAAAGTTGCGGTTCGTGGGTCTGCGCCTTGTCCGTATGCCATTTCAAATCATCTCCTTCATTTCAGTGAAGTTAGGTGCGCTCATGCGGTCCTTCTCAGCAACCGCTAGTGTGCGGTTCCAAGCGGAAGCCCAAGCGTTCCATGCGCGAGCATATGAGTCCTCGCTGGTTTCAAGAAGAGAACCGTTGAGGTAGTTAGCGACGACCGACTGTGGCTGTGCAGATGCAACTGCTGGCTGCTCGGAAGCAACCTGTGGCTCTGCAACAGGGGCCATCTCAACTGGCACTGGCTCTGGGTGAGCCTCGCGCCATGATGCGATAAGGGAAGAAAGAGTGTCAGCGGACAGGTCTTCATGACCGGACATTCCAAGTTCAGCAGCCTCAGATACAAGACCTGCGCGAACTTCTTCTGCGCGGGCTTCCTCTGCTGCCGTATATTCATTCACCTTTGCATTTGCCATAACGAGGTCTGCCTTAAGGGATTCAATCTCCCCGTGTAGATTCTCGTTCTCGGCCTCATAATCGAATCCGTCATCACTCATGTTCGCAATCACCTGCTGTTGATTCTGCTCAAGTGGTGAGTCATACTTAAGGGTTTCACCGGCCATCATTGGCTGTGTTTCAGGCTTAATTCGCTTGACTGATTCGATATTAGCCCGAGGATAGGCTGGTTTGTGGACAATCGCAAGGTGGTCGAATCGGAACTTCGGACCGAAGATAATACCGTCTTCTGAGGAAGATACAGGAATACCAGTGCCGCCGATAGAAACTCCATAGTTGTCACGGTTCCAAAGGCCGGACTCAAGAGCGTTAAACAATTCTGTGCGGACTACATGAGCAACGTATCGAACTTCCCACTTGCCTTCGGGCAGGTCATGGATAGATGCGTATCGAACTACGCCGACAACGGCTTCGTCCACGCCACCATCCATGTTGCGCGTGAATCCCGCGCCCTGCTCCTTTGTCTTAGGATGGTTAAGAGTGACATCTGCGCCAATCATCTGTGGAATGACCTTCTCTGCTGCTTCGCGTGTAAGTGACCATCCATTCTTGTTATATCCTTCATGGAATGCAACACCACGCAACTCAATAATTGACTTGCCGGTAGCAGCCTCAACGACCGCTTCCATCTCATCGACTTCAAGGTCAATAGTTACAGACATATACTCGTCTTCTTTCTTCTTGTAACCTTCGACTTTTTGCTCAACGTCTTTTCCACCGGTTTTTTTCATGTATTCTTCATGGGTTTTACCCGGCATAAAAACTGTTTTACCGTCTTCTTCGTGTGAGTGAATGCCATCAAGACCGAGTTCTTTCGCTCTTTCTGTGGCCTCACCGGGATTGTCAAATACATCTCGGCGTATCATTGCCATAGATTTACCGAAACACTGAATGATTTAAGAATATTCAGTATCTTTTAAGATTTCTTCGCATTGAACGTCTAATCTTATTCTCTTCTTCTTCATCGTGGTCTTTTACATGGTCTGCTTCAACACGAGAGCCGCCGCGCCATTGACGGCAAGACCAGTAACGAGGCGTTGTCTTATCTGTTGCTGTGGAACAATTGTGTCGGTCACGGAACGCCTTGCGTCGCTTTGGGTCATCACGCTTGATTTCCATGTTAGGGTCGCCAAACCTGACAATAATAACACGACCAGCACTATTTCGCACATACACACCAAACTTCTTTTTCTGATTAGGTGTTCGGAATGGTTTGTTAAGAGTTACTGAACGACCTTGATATTCTGCTGCGGTAGCAGAAATACCCCAATCTTCATACATTTCCATGTCGTTTGCTCGCGGGTGCGACTTAGGAAGAAGGTCGTTGTCCTGTTTGTAGTTAGGATTGCTTGGTCGTCCGCGACGAACCAGATATAGGAATGCGCGAACTCGTGCAAATGCCCATCCACCACGACTCATGTTAGGTGCGTGAGATGTGCTGAATGCCCCTGCTCCGCGACGATATACAGCCTTGAGCATACCAAGAGTTACCTTACGCTCATTCTTAGCGTTGTGCTTAGTCACCATTTCTCTAAGAGTAGATTCGGTTTGCTTGCTAAATGTAATCTTGCCACCTTTACCCTTAGCAGAGCCGGGTGGATTACGCTTGCTGCCTTTGCGCCGTTCGCTTGGCTTGGCTGGTGTTTTGCGTGGGTCATTACGACCCGGACGGCCGTGTTGACCGCCGTGCTTTGCCGTAGCATCTTCACCCATACACTTACCTTCTTCGGAACACTTGTCCTCAGAAGAACATGAATCACACAACTCCATGTTTGTTTGGGACGCACTGGATGATTTATCAGCATAACTAATGCAAACCGCATACCGTTGTTTTGTGTTGCCAAACTCATCAACCATTTTTGAGTCGGACATACATCGAGTAAGGAACTTATCTCTTGGTTCGTCTGCTCCGCGTGTTGGCATGTAATCACCTGTAAATAAAAATTGGTAACTTTACCAAATGCTCGTATATTTCTTTGCTCATAATGTCTGCGACATCTTCGTAGCAAGTAACTTTGACACCACCTTGCTTCTCAACCTGAGCAAATAGTATTTCTGGATTAGTCCCGTTGATTGGATTGACAAGTGTAACCTTTGGTTTTTCAGGAAGACAGCGGTTCCGGTGTGAAAGTAATTCACCATACACGCCTTGTCCTCTTGCGATAGGATGAATAAATGTATTACCTACGAAGTAAAAACCACCCATGTCCCTATATGATGTATAGCCAAGCACTTCTTCGTGACTAACTCTTACGAAATAGGTGAGCGGCGCAACGATTTCAGGATAGCCTTTTTCCTCAGCCGTTACAAAGTTGTCAGTGGTAGAACTAATTTGCTTTTCGCTCATAACTTTGAACTTCATGGGGATAACTCCCTGTTCAACCACTTGCGCTCCATCATTTGCTGCTCTCCGTCTGCATCTTCCCATATAGCATACCAATAGAAATCATAATGAGTAGAGTTACCATCAGTAAAGTTACTTAGACGAAGCATCTGAGGGTCATCTGCATAACCCTGAACATAATGTAAAGAAGTGTTGTATTGGATGGGAGGATTAGTCCCATTACTTGAGTTCACAGAATATACGAGGAACTGCACAGATACGTTGTAACCATCTAAGTCATTAGGCTCTGTGCCGCAATCAAGGTCGTAGAATACAACAGCAGATGTGTTGTTAGTGCCTATGTTGATACCATATAGGTTAATCTCGCAAGGTTGTTCTTCTACTTCGATAGACCACATCCAAATCCGCTCAATTTCTTCGTCATCAATCATTGCTGTGATACGGGGAACCCATACACCCACGGCAACGTCATCAAAAGTATGGGAAACATCAGTAGGTTCATCGCCAGATACAGTTACATAATGATGGTAGTCAACCTCATCGTCTTCACCCGGAGGGTGCATGTCAACATCAATTTCGATTGTTTCGCCTTCGCAATCGGTTGGAACCACACGGAAGGCTACTAAGATAGCATCTTGCTCTGCATCTTCGGCTACATGGCCTCGGTAGTGATTGGTGATTTCAACCTCACACTCTGGCTCAGGGTCATATTCGCATGACTCGTCGTCTTCGGTTGCTTCTGGATTGTAGTTATTGGCAGAGTCATCTGTGCAGCCATACACGGGTTCAGGTGGATATTCGCAAGACCCGTCGTCTTCTGTGGCTTCACTGTCGTAGTTATCTGCCTCTGAGTCCATACAACCATATACTGGTTCAGGAGGATATGTGCATGAGCCATCGTCTTGCTGCGCGTCATCATCATAATTTTCCGCTTCGGGGTCAGTGCATCCGGGTCGAGGTGGTGGAGGTAACGGTTCACATGACCCATCATCAACGGTGGCATCAGGGTCATAATTAGGAGCGGCATCGTTTGTGCAACCATACACAGGATATTCACAAGACCCATCATCTAGTGTAGCGTATTCGTCGTAATTATCTGCCTCCCAATTTGTGCAGCCCCACACTTCCGGTGAGATGTAAGGGTCTTCGTAGTATTCGTCATCGTCACCAACAAAGTCAGTCACACCAAACATTTCAAGGGAGCCGCCGCCACCAATCAATAGGAAAACGGGGGCTATAAGAATAATAATTTTCTTGATGTTTTCGGCCTTACGCTGGACAGATTCGATGGCCCTGTCTACAATATCGCCTTCAAGCGTGGTTTCGATGGCAACTTCTGTCTTGTTGTCCCCACCATTTAAGACCTTGTTATCGGATACTTCTTTGTTGATGGCTTGGACTGTGTTGATAAGTTCTGCTGCTTCTTTTAGTTCAGATACAAGGTCACGCTTTTCTTTGTTGGATTCATTGAGAACACCATCATCCATGAGGTCTGCAAGAACATCTTCTTCGCTACGACCTGTGGCTTCTGCGAGTGTTTTGGCTTTACGAACTAACATATCGAAGTCATCAGGTTGGTCACTCATCGCCCCCACCCCACGGCTTCTCCATTCTCTTCTCCATCTCCATTTGATGTTCATGTTCAGCGGCCTCTCTATCTCGCTCGTGTTGTGAATCTGTTGGGATTTCGTCGCCTTCCTTTGATTGCTCTTGTTCCCACATGCGTAATAGTGTGTTGAAGGCAGGAGCCGCTACGCCACCAATAATTGCGATTAGGGCAATGAAGCCGTCCAAATTAGTGAGAACCACATCAGGAGCATAAATACCCATACCGACGACCGCTCCGGCGGCAAGCATCCACAGATAAATGACGGGAAGAACCGTCCGCGAAACCATACGGTCATTAAACGACTTACCTTCCTTCACCATCTTGTCTCATCTCCGAAGCCCCCGGCTGTGAATCCTCACGGGGCAACTCACCCATTGGTTGAGTGTTGTTTGAACCTTCCTTACGTGTGTTACCGGGTCGTCCTGCTACTGGTAGATTCACCATGTCAAGAGCCTGATTTAGTGTAATGATGCCAGCGTTATAACCAAGAACAGCGCGTTGCATCATAGCAAGAGGCGATTCTTCGTTCATTGCCTCAAAGCGAATAGGGGGTATATCTTTCTTTGAGTGTTCAATACCTTTCAGTGTAAGGTGCATTGAAAAAAGTTCATGAACTGCCTCGCCAAGAATCTTTTGGAGGCGGCTAATTGCTTGCACGGCCCATAAGTTAGCGTTGTAGGTGGCTGCGAAGGTGCTACCCTGCTCTTGACCCGCAGCAACACGAGGGACTTGTAGCACAGCGGCAATGTCAGCGTTAATACTGTCAAGAAACTGTGACGATTGTGGGATTGCGTTTTGTAAATCAACGTGGTGTAGTTGCACGTAGTGGGGTAGGACGGGGATTTGGTCGCCTCGCAGTCCATCGAAAAGTTTGATGACCTCGTCTATGATGTATTGTAGCCGCTGTTTTTGCTCGTTAGGGTCTTGGATGTGTTCGATAGCAGATTTGTCAATAGTAATATACTGCTTGGTCATCGCATCTTCAAGGCTAACGCGGTTGTTAATTGTGTTATACTTTGCGCGTATAGGTTGTTTTAGCGAGGTAAAGCGGGAAGCACCCCACACGCCGTAGGTGCGGCGACCTTTGTTGTCGGTGAACCAGTTAGACCGGTAGTCAATCCTGATGTGTAGCATTTCGTCAGCAGGGAACGCCTGTTCATACATTGTGCCTTCGCGTAGCATGTATGTGATTGCGCGTGAGATAGGCGTATCTTCGTCTGCTACAAAGTAAGAGCCAAGACCGCCACGCTCGTCAACAATTGTGATTTGCTTGACGGGAACGCTTTGCACTCCTGTTATACCTACACCAGCCCGTCCAACAATTTTGTTGATGTCATTTCCATATACCATAAGTGAGCGCATAGCATTGATGAGAAAGTCATCAAACTCAATAGAGTCCATTAGTTCTTGGACAGCATTTCGTATTGTAGTATTCTTCCCGCGTGAGAAATCCACTTCGTAATTGTTTGCTGTAAGCGAAACTGCGCGGACTGCGCCGTTGAGTTCTGGGTCTAACTTAATCATTTTGTCGTAAAGGTCAAACTCATTGTCAAAGTTGCTGTCTTTCTGCAAGACCTCGGTGTCGCGCATGATGTCAGGAATACCAGCAGCAACACGCAGGGGCGTGTTAGTAGAGATGCGCTCTTGTGGTTTTTCTTCTGCCTCGACGTTTCTTCGTCGGAAGAATGAAAATCGACGCTGACGCTCTGCCATGAAAGGCTACTGTTGCCGGTGGTTCTTAAATCATTGTGATAGATTGTAGAAAAATTAGCAAAATTGCCAATAATCCACCACTTTTTGCCACTTTTTTGTTGATTGCACGGTCTACGGAGTAAAGTGGGCCGTTTTTGATTTCCCGTATGTCCTTTTGCATCTCGTCAACTTTGGTTTCGACCGACAAAAGACGGGCCGAGTTGTCGTAAATCGGCTTAAAATGAGTGCGGAACTCATTGAATACGCGGGACTGTTCGTCCAGCCTCCCTTGAATGAGGTATAGGCGGTTCAAGATTTCTCTATCGTCCATTAGTCCGCACAGGGTTCGCGCGTTGTATGAACATTCGCCATAGTTATTTCTTTTTCTTAGTTATGTTTTTGTCAGAAAAAATCAATGGGTTTCAGTAATGCGATTTGTTTAATTGTTTTTTTTGTTCAAAGATGTTTTAGATTATTAGGAAAAACCTTAATACATTAATGAAGTAAAAAAATAATAAGCAATTTTGCGATTCAGTAGTGCGTTTAATTCTTTTTGGGGCTGCAAATACAATAAAATCAAATAACGTAACGGGTCCATTTATAACCCAATCGGCATTTAGTAGGTTTATGGCGGGAAATGAAACGGCGAGAGCGATGTATGTTGAAGCATTGATTCGCTCCCATGTAGAAAAAGGTTGGAGTAACTTAACTGAGTTTGCGAGATTTTTGTCCAGCGTTGATGATAAACAAGTAGCAGCAGAAAGTTGGCGAAAAAACATTCGTAATTGGTTGCTGAGAAATAAAATGGAGTTGCCTAACCCAAGTGACTTCAAAGACATAGAAGAAGATTGGTTGATGACTGAGCCTTATTATCATGATAAGCAGAATGATAGATATATCACCAGCCTTAATTCTGGTTTAGTTGTTGTTGATGGTAATACACATAGGCTTATGCGCGAAACATATAGTGATTTCATGGGTAAGGGCTACACTGTAAGTCAGATGGCGTTGAAGTTCAACTTTCCTCGCCAGTGGATTGCTGAGTATGTTCGGGTGCATGAGTGGAAACATGAAATGGACCCATTTACAGACGGCGATATGCTTGCTCGTCCAATAGACGACTTGATTGAAGAGGTTATCGAAAAGCAACGTATGGCTTTCATGAAGAAGGCTGAGGCTAAGATGATGACTCAAATGAAAAAGGATGCCGAGGCGTTTAACGAATTGGACTACTATCTTCTTAACGAGTTCCGCAATTTGTTGGCTAACGTAGACCACTCTAAGCGGTATGAACCAATTGTGTTAGAGGCTGCTATGGCGGAGTATGTCGCAGTTATCTCCCCTACGGACTTCCACTGGGGTATGTATGGCTGGCAAGACGAAACAGGCGAGGCGTATGGCTTTGAAATTGCCAAAGAGAGGCTGGTTAGTAAGACCAAGAACTTGATTGGTCGTCTTCCGGGCCAACCTGAAAAGATTATTGTTCCTACGGGTAGCGATTGGTTCCATGTCGATACTGATGCCGCTACTACTACACGCGGGACTCAGCAAGATGTGGCTGGCTCTCCCGGTCAGATTGTAATGAGTGGTTGCGAAATGGCTCGTGAACATATCGAAATGCTACGCGCTGTCGCTCCTGTGCAGGTTGTTTTCATGCCGGGTAATCACGACCGTATGACCAGTATAGCACTTATGATGTATCTGAGTGCCGTGTATGAGAATGCTGAGGATGTAGAAGTGGTTATCAACGCTGGCACACGCCAGTATGTGGTGTGGCGCGAAAATCTACTGGGCTTTACGCACGGCGATTCCATTAAACCAGCAAGGCTTCCTTCTCTTATGAGTCAGGAAAAGCGCAAGGAGTGGGGCATGTGTGAAAACCACGTTTGGTTCCACGGTCACTTGCATCACAGGTCTTTGGTCGAGAAGGACGGCGCGTTTGTTGTGCAGTTGCCATCTCTTTCAGGAACCGACAGGTATCACGCACGACACGGGTATCGTTCACGCCCCGGCTTGTGCGCTCACATTATTGACTGCGAACAAGGATTAGTGGGTAGTTTGTATGCGCCGGTGATGGAAAATGGCGAAGAATAAGATGCGAAAGTTGCGTAAGTGCAACGAGTGTGGTAAAGAAAAGATGTGCTGCGCTACTAAATGTATTGTTTATGTTGAAGGTGTTCGCACATACTGTGGTTACATGCGGGTGGTAAGATGACTGAGTGGGAGGCTGCTATTTGTCATGCTTGCGGTTGGGCTACTAACCGTATGTTGAGAAGCAAGGCGTTAAAACGTATATGTCCTTATTGTGGCAAAAAGGCTCTTGGTCCGAGGTGATTTAGTGTGGTGGGTAATTCTGTTTTTGCGATGGCACGTAGCAAGGCAGACATTGAGTATTTTTACAAATGGCTCGGATATACATGGGGTAAGCATATTGGCGAGTGGATGGATTTATACGGTGAGCGCAAAGGTTCACAAGTTCATCGAGTTTGTGTCATTGCACCCCGTGACCATAGTAAGTCCACTACTCTTCGTGTGAAGTTGCTGCATCAATGTCTGTTTGAAAAGTGGCGAAACAAGCCATTTACTATCTGGTTGTTTTCGGCCAGTAAGGACTTGGCAATTAGAAGGCTTGAAGAGATTCGTGAGGACTTAAAATGTCATCCTGAGTTGTCGCGGTATATTGACCCACGGCGCGGTAACAAGTTAGAGTTGCGGTTGACAAACGGTGCGTGGATTCGTGCAACCAGTGTCGGGTCCGCTATTCGTGGTGAACACCCTGCGGCTATCGCTTTTGATGACGTTCTGGACGATATGGGCGACATGAACATGAATGTTGTCCGCGAATGGTTTCGTAAGAAGGTCACACCCATGCTCAGTCCCGGCACAAGCATCTATGTTGTTGGCACACCTATGAGTATGAATGATTTATACCACACAGAAATGCTCGAAAGCGAGGTCTGGAAGAGTGGTGTGTGGAGTGCCGTAGAAAACTGGGACCAATACAAAGAAGACCCTGAGAATAATCCACCACAAGAGTTGTGGCCTGAGTATAGACCTATTGATTTCCTAATGGAGCAGAAACAAGCGATGGGTGAGTTGTCCTTTATTCAAGAGTATTTGTGTAGAGTAGTTGACGATGAGGCAGCAGTATATCCCCGTATGTTGATTCGTAAAAATCTAAACATGGATGGAGTGATTGAGGCAGAGAAGTTACACGATGACTCACGGTATGTTATTGGGTTTGACCCATCTCATGGCTTGGGTAAGGACTATTCTGTGATTGCTGTGGTGCGTCAGGACTCTGAGGGATTTGTCCACTTGGTCAATTTGTGGCGTCGTAATGATTTCCCACCAGATAGACAGGCTGATGTGCTGATTGAGTTGCTTAAGGCGTATGGTAATCCACCCCTTGCTGCCGAAGATGTAGGTTTTCAGCAGATGTATGAGAGTTTGCTGGCGCAGAAGGGTGCAGTTGTAGATTATAAGAAAAGCCGGGTAAGTAATCGGACGTTAAAGCAGGGCTTGATGAATAGATTGCGGGTCTGGTTTGAGCGTGAAAAGTTGGTCTTTCCGTATGGCGACGACAGCACACGACGACTGGTCGAGATTTTGCTGGCCGAGTTAGAAACCCATGCGTGGAGAGATGGACTGATTGTGGACTTGGGCAAACACAACGACGCAGTTATGGCGTTCGCACACGCCGTTGACCAGTTGCAGATTCCTAACAACCCAATGCCTGTGGTGATGGGCAGTTTGACGGGCGGCGAATGGATTGGCGGAAGTGTAGGTCAAACGCTGCCACGGCAGTATAGTGGCGGTGTCGGCGGAGTAGTCAGAAAAACGAGATAATATATAGTTGGTTTTGAATTTTTTTGTAAAAAAAATTGTGAGGTGCTGGGCTATGGTGGCGGCGAGATAATTTGTTATTTTTGGAGGCGCAGAGATACCAAATCCATAAAGAGTGCTTAGAATCGCTCTGAGGCCTATTCATAGGTGCGGTGGTAGGTCTGGACCTATTCATAGGTGAACGGCCTCTGAGCGCAATCCTCACGCAAGGAAACGGTATTTCTGAGGTCGTGTCTGAGGGTAGACAAAAAAAAGGTGGGGGGTGGCCGAAGCCACCCCCCGGATTCAGGTTTTCAAAGTTTGATGGCTTTGAGTGCCTTCCTGTCTGCGGGTTTTGCGCCCGTGATGCCGTTCCAATCAGCGTTGATAATCGCATGACGGTGCTGCAACTGGTTGTGAGTGCGTATCATCTCGTTGCATTCTGGCACAGTCAACTTGCTGAGTTTCAACGCTTGCTTGTCCTTGATGTCACCATCTGAGGAGCATGGGACAGCAACCCAAACGAACCAGCGTGATTCATGGGTGTAGCCTTCATTCTGCGTCATGACGGTTGCCATGATGCGGTGGTGAAATCGGCCTGAGCCGAGGCCCAACTTTCGGGCCAATCGGCCCACGTTGTAGTTGGGGCGTGAACGGCTGTTGTCGTATGGGTTCTCCGCGATGATGTCGCCGCTGTCGTTGCTGTTTCCCTTGAGGGTGACGCTATTCATCGACCAATGCTTGTCATGGATGACAGGAATGCGAACCTTAGCCTCGTATCTGTCGGACTGCTCACCGATGCGTTCAGCGCGAACGGTGACATCACCACAGCCACGGCACTCGGGACCGAAATCTGAGGTCACGTCGCCGTCGTTGTCCTTCCATGAGTTGCAGCGGTTACAGTAGAACCGAAGGCCATCGTGAACGCCGCCCTTGCTGTTCTTCTTGGCTTCGTCAGCGGTGCGCTTGCTGCGTGGGTTGTGACCACCAGCAGCGAACACGGCACGTATCCACTTCGGCCATACAGCAGCCCACTTCACGAGGTGCTTGACCTTACCAGATTGTAGGACGTTGATGGAGTAGCCAACACCCTTTGGATTTAGGGCATAGGTCCGAAGTGCAACGTCAATATCTGCGTTCTGCAATCGGGAACCAATCGGCTTCACCTTCTCGTGTCCAATGAGGGACGCAGGGAGGAAGCCCCATGAGTGCGGGGCTGTGTTTATCTCCATGATGTCCCACATGTGGGCCAGCGACTCACGGATTGCATGCGCGCTCCGTGCGGTCTTTCGTCGGTCGTCGTAGCGAGTGAGGGCCGGGACTCCGGCCGCCTTTACTACGCTCTGAATGAAGCCAAAGGATAGGCTCCATACAACCGCGACAAGGGCCGTCAAGCGGCTCGCTGTCTGCGGGTTTTCGTTCTCAAGTTGTGTTTCAATGTCGTATGACATACCCCTGCCGAAAGGATGCCGGTATATCAATACTCGTCGGATTTGTAACCATTTTCGACCCTTCCGGGACGTTTTTGGGTCCGCCGTGGTTTTTGTAACCACGGCACGAAATCGCATGACTCACGTAGGCGTAACAATTCAGCCCAAAATATCATGGTTACAAAAACACGCCGGGCGGCTGGTTACAAAAACACATGGTTACAAAAAGAGAGAGAGAGAGAAAAGAGAGATGGTTACAAAAAGAGGGATAGAGAGAGATGGTTACAAAAACAAAGAGAGAGATTTGGTTACAAAACCATAAAGAGAGATGGTTACAAAATCAGGGATAGAG
>TARA_R100001443_G_scaffold24201_3_pt1 | contig 19288 bp, 31 predicted proteins | sample TARA_R100001443 | Tara Oceans TARA_R100001443 (sample SAMEA2622142) | marine metagenome | biome: marine biome (ENVO:00000447); feature: deep chlorophyll maximum layer (ENVO:xxxxxxxx); material: "saline water (ENVO:00002010), including plankton (ENVO:xxxxxxxx)" | depth 50 m
AAGTGTTCCAGTGTATTTTATGTATATTGATCGAGCTGGATCTGTTGCACCATCAGCCACAGTTGAAGTGTGTGTGTCTGCATTTGTTGTTATTGCTTCTGTGCCAAAACTTAATCCTTCTGCAATAAGCTCTAAGTTGGTATTTGTTGTTGTACCCCACGTTCCTGACGCATCACCTGTCGCCATTTCGTTGAGTCTTAAATCATTTACATATGTACTTGCCATTTTTTAGTCCCTCGATTAACCTTTTAAGATTATACTACTATTTTAAACAATTGTTAAGCTACTTCTTCCCAATTAGGGTTTTGATCATCGTTAACAGAAGACCAACTAGGTGTTTGACTATCATTTACTCCTGTCCAGCTTGGATCTTGACTATCATCTATTAACCCCCAAACATTCACCGAAGGAACTCCTGCTGTGCCTTCTAGTCCTGTTAAAGTTACTGTTGCTTTAGATATTGTTGTTACTGTTCCTAAAGATGCTGTGGCTGATTGTTCTGTAACATGAACTGTCATGCCCAAAGCTATCGATACAGTACCTAATGCACTTGTTGCTGCCTGTCCTGTTGAAGTTACATTTGCTTTACCTACAGTTGTTACTGTTCCTAGAGATGTTGTAGCCGAAACACTAGAAATATCTACATCCGCTTTAGCAACAGGAGTAACTGTACCTAATGCACTTGTTGCTGCTAATCCAGAAACTGTAACTTGTGCGTTGTGGTGAACTGTGACAGATCCAAGACTTGCTGTTACACTTAACCCTGTTACAGAGACATTAGCCTCACCATCTACATCTACAGAAACCGAACCAACTGTTCCAACAGCACTCGGTAAAACAGCAACAGCATCACCATTAACACCAACTCCAGAAACTGTTCCAGTTGCGCTAACTCCTGTTAGTGTTACGTTTGCTACACCTACTACACTTAATGCGCCAACAGCACTTGTGGCTGATTGTCCAGTAGGAACTACATTAGCTTCTGCAACTATACTTACAGATCCTACAGCAGAAGTAGCAACTAAAGTAGAAGGCGTTGCGTTAGCTCCAGCGTCAACGCTGACAGAACCTAACGCAGAAGTAGCAGCTACACCAGATATGGTGAAGCTTATAGGTACGGAAGCGGGTTGACCCCAAGGACCATCACCCCAGCCAGCTCGACCCCAGCCTGACATTTTAGGTTAAGCTATTCTAATAATAGCTGTACTTGCTGCTGCCGCAGGGAAGACTATTGTAAAGTCTCCTGCTGTAGAAGTTTTATCTCCACCAAAATCAATGGTTGCTACAGATACATCAGAATTTGTATCATTATAAATTAAGCATCCTCTGGCGGTAACAGTAGCTGTACCAAATGTTAAATCTGCAAAATCGGTAAAACCTGTTGTTCCACCAGAAGTAGGGTTTATATTAGTCAGAGCTGCACCGCCAGCTGTGTAATTAGTACCAGTAACTTGATTAGTGGTGGTATATGCTGTTGTTGCTGCACCCATAGTAGCAGAACTTGTGTAGAGAGCTAGTTTAAAAGAGTTGCCTCCAGAAGCTAAAAAATTATGTTTTGCTTCTAATAGTTCCTTTTTAAAACTTGTAGTTAATGTTGATGTTATAGCCATTTTATTTTAACTCCGTAAGTATTTTAGCTAAATTTTCGTGTCCTTGTTTTATTAAAACATTTTTCATAGTGCATCTTTCACTATTGATGCCCTGTTTAATATAATAAAGTATTGTGTTGTAAATAGCTACTCTAAATGCTTCTGCTTGTTGTCGAACGTGACCTTCTGCTTCTTGAGATATACCACATATTCTATCAGTTGCTCGTTCAGCCCAATATTCAGGAGGGTGACCTCTATATTTTTGTGTATCTACTGTTAATGATCCTAGTGTTGAAACTGTATCTATCTCTATCATACTAATACCTTTTTGCTTCTGGTGGCGTGTTTAATACTGGTACGATTTCACCGTTCCTCAATTCTTCTTCTTTTGCGGACATATAATCGTTATAACTAACTTCATAAAACTCCTTAGTTTTTGGGTCAATCATCACTAATGGTGGGTTATCTAACCTATGATATCCGTATATTTTATCTTTTAACGGTACGTCTGTATCTAGTAAACCAGAACGAGGAGCTACACTGACCACCATTCCTGCAGTTATGCATTTAGATAACCAAAACTCTACGCAAGCTCTCCCTGCTTCTGCAAAGTGTAAATTACCTTTATAGGTAAAATCTACTCCAAACATATTTAACCTACCTACTCTATTATATAAAGCAAAAGCAATAGCAAAACAAACTGTGTTATTTAAGTAATTAGATCCTGTTTCTTTTACAACATCAAGTAAAGGAAACTCTACTAAGTTATCACATCTCTCATCTAATTCACATGTGTATATAGGTCCAGGATGAGATTTTAACACTTTGCACATTAGGTGTGTTTGGCTTCCTGCAGCATCACTGTCTAAAAATCTGGTAGGTGGGTCTAACATAAATGTTCTATCGACTTGTCTAGCTATTCCCGCCATTGCGTTTATTGCCCAAACTTCGTCGTATTCGTGTCCATGTGAAACAGATAAATGATAGTCTAACTGACTCTCGCCCATAGCGACGATGGCGACATTCGCCCCGTCCAATGTCTGTATTTTCATGCCTGTGGTGTTCTCCTTACTTGGTCGTATCTATATTGATCTCGGGTGGATTTACCTTCCCCAAGGTTTTTCATTAAGGCGAGTGCCTCTTGAAATCTGGTTTCATAGATCGGTGATGTCTCATAATTCTTTAAATACATCATGGCTTCTGCTAAACTACCATACAACATTGCATTAGGAGCATTGGTAGATAACCAAGTTGTACCAGAATCACCTGCCGAAGTAAGGGATGAGGGTCTATAAAAATAATGTAACTCAAAAGTAAAATTAGTAGATGGCGTTGGTGCCAATATAAAAGTATCATCATCAAACTCTGCGTAATACTTTGGTGTCCCTGTGGTAGCGGATGCAGGTGTATAATCCCGAATAAAACTTGGATGTTTCAGTTTTAAATAGTTGTAGTTAGAAGAACTGTCTATAACCGCTAAACTGAAAGAAGATAAAAAATCACTAGGTGCGCCTAAGTAAGCAGAACTAGCAGTTGCTGTTCCTGTTACGTTTTTGATAAAATCATCTAACTGTACAGCTTTTAAAATGCGTTCTTCTGCTGTTTTAATAAAGTCTGGTAAGTGTGTAACAAAAGAAGATTCTGTAGACTCAGCATAATCTTGTATTGCTGTTTTTAGTGTAGCGTATGTCCAACTCATAATATTATCCTGTTGTAACTGTTACTTCTCCAACCTCTCCAACTAAACTATCTGTAAAAAAACTTGATCCTATCGTGTCGTTATGAGATATAAACATAGAAGGAGCGGTAACTCCTAAACTGTTTTTAGTGTTTTCTGTTTTTACTACCCCATAACCTGTTGTAGGAGCAGACTCAGTTCCTCTAGGTTGTATAAGAGCTTCTGGGTCTGTAGGTGTTGTGATAGGTTCTAACTGTGGGTGTTTGGGTTCAAAACATGTACTGCAAACTTTCAAACCATTCCACTCTTTTCTCAATTGTAAGTATTTATATACAAAACCGCACCTATCACACTGAGCTTGAGAATATTTACCAACTGCATACCCCATTATAAATAACTCCTACGCGGAACTAGATGTAGAGAAACTCTACCTCTATCCTCATCTGCTGCAAGTTTAAAATCTTGTTCATACTGTTGTTTCAGTAAAGGTACTCTTTCTGGGTTTCTTTTCATTGCTATGTAGTATGCTAAACCACTAGCCATACAAGGCATAAACCTTGAAGGTACTTCTGGGTCTTGAGCGGAAGCAGATACATCGTCTATGCGTTGTATAGTGTTTGCTACAAATGAGTATGTTGCTACAGAATCTGGTGTTGGATATAACTTCACTACTGGTGTAGTTTGCCTGTCTAAAAAATATTGAGTTGGTCTTCCAGTAGAATCCTTGTCGGGTATGTTTAAATATTCTGTTCTTCCTATACGAGTAATTTGTAGATCTGTTGTAGTGCTATTGTCTACTTGTCGTATGATAGCGGAAACTATATCTATGTCATATGCGTTTAAAGTATAACTATTAGTTCCTGACGTTAAACTTGTTGTAACTTGATCTATCGTCCAGAGGTTTACACCTCTGTTAGACCAATCGGCGAACATAATATTTAATGATCGCCGAGCAGTCTCTGCATCATAACCTGTTCTAAGTTCTAAACCAGCTAACTCGTATGCTTCCTCTATTGTGTCCGCAATCGTTAACTGAAAAGTTTTAGTGCCCGAAGTCGCCATTAAAATTCTTTAATTACTGTTAAAACAATAACATAAGAATCTGCACTCGCATGACCTGTGGTTGTTAGTTTGATGTCTCCTGTTTTTCCACTAGAAGCAGCGGTGTTCTGCAAACCACCCATGTATGAAAAATCTACATCGTCACTATAATCAGAATTTAAATCCCAACAAATCGTGTTTGTATCAGCGTTCCACAAAAGTTTTACGCTCATACCAAATGTTGAGTAATTAATCTTTTCTACTTTACAACCTGTACATGCTGCACCATCTGTACTTCTTGCAGCTAAAGCACTTACGTCTATTTTAGTTACTGCTGCTTCGCCTGTTCCATCGGATGTGTTAGTTAACTGTATAACAGCTTTTCTATCATCATCTACGATAGTTGTTGAAGTTACTGCATCTGCCATATGTCACCTCCGATTAAGCGTCAGCGAATGGAGTTACTAGAGTTCCTGAACCAAGTATTAATCCTTCTACCGCATATTTAGCAGAAGCTATTGCAGTGCATCTCACAATACTACCAGCTAGTCCACCTTTAGTTGATCCATTCATGGTGATAACATCGTTACTTGCACCAGAAATAAAAGTTTTACCTGTCGCATCAGTTACACCAGTGTAAGTACCACCAACAAATTTATCTGTGCCGTCGGTTAAAATATCCATGTCTGTTGCTGCAGTAACTACTACAAATGTAAAAACAGCACCTAAATTGTTAGTTTGACTCGGATCGTCATCACGTCCTGGAGCAGTAGCAACAATAGTAGGTAAGGTAAATTTACCGTCTGCGTCGTTAGTTAAAAGAACTTTACCTGCGTGTGCTGCAACAGTTAGAGTTGTATCAGCAGTAAGACTAACTACGTTAGCATTACCTGCTGCTATGAATCCAGCGAGTGACCTAACTGGACCTGAAAATGTTGATTTTGCCATTTTATTCCCTCCTATGAGAATAATAATTCACCGTCTTGGCTTGTCTGCTAGGTCAGTCGGTGAGTAAAAGTTATCCTAGTAATTTAATCATATATTATTAAACATAAAAAAGAAAGGGATCCGAAGACCCCTTTCAACATTCCAGATTGTTTTTAGCTTATGCGCCTGGAGATCCGTAGATTCCGCGCCAATCACTAAACCCGAAGGAATATCTCTCACGAGCTTTGTAACGAACGTTACCAGTTTCAAAATCGCCTTCCATACCTGTTGCCATGGCTGCTCTTTCAAAATGTTTCAAACCGTTAGGTGCATCTGTCTTAATGAAAAATGCATCTGTGTCGGTTAAGTAATGGTTCACTACGTATCCTTCTGGCAACATCCCCATGTTTTTCATAGCGTTGATGTCGTTATCAGAAGTAGATACTCTTCCTGGAGAGTTTAAGATCCTATCTGCCACAAATTGTAGTTGTGGTGGTATGATCAGTTTTCTAGCTTGCACATTAACTTTAATACCTCTTTCATCTTTATATGATGAGATATCAATTAAAGCATTTTCTAACGAAGTTTCGTTAAGATCTGCTGCTGTGCTTGGCTCATTAGACTGGTCACCTGCTGTCAATGTTGGGTGATCAGTTGTCATGAGAGGTTTACCATCGCCTCCTGGAAAGGAAGTAGAGAAACCATTGTTAAGCACATTTGCTGCTTTAACTTGTTTAGTGGTCGCCATTGACCTAGCCAATGCTCTTGTGTATCTAGATGAAAGCGTATCGTAGAGGTTATCTTCGATTGCTTCTTCTGTCAACGCAAATGCGAGGGCTACTGTTTCATGAGTGTAACGAGATGTGAAGGTCTCTTGCGCTGCATCATAAGTTACTGCTGCACCTTCTCCTTTAACTGGAGCTTGTGCGAAACCTGATAACATCACTTCTTCTTCAAATGCTCTGTCTGAATTTTCAGTATCAAAAATTTCAGAGTGCTCATTCTCGTAACGGTTGTACTCGAGACCAAAAAGTGCATTTAGTCCTGGCTCGAGTTCTTTTACTAATTGCGCTCTATTAATCGCCATTTTAAATTACCTTTTAGTTATTGCCGAATACAGAAGCTGGGAATATTACATACATTCTAGCGTATTGACCGATTGAGTTGTCGGGTCTATCTACAAACCCCACTACTGTCGCGATCCCACTAGAAGTAGTAGCTGTCACTGCTTCTTTTGATCGACCTGTTGAAGAATCACCTGCTGTTGTTGTGATAGTGTTTGTAGTACCAACCGTTGCTTGTGTTGGAGTTGCAGATCCCTGCGCCTCGTACACAATATCAGGGTCGGCATATACATACGCTTTCGCATCAGCAGATCCGAGGGTAGCTGTGTCGGCTGTCCACATTTTCGAAAAAACGATAGAGCCGTCAGTAGCTGTATATTCTACACCTGCGAATACACCTAGAGGAGTACCAGTCGCTGTTCCTTGAATAACGTAACCACTAGATAGATTAACTACATCACCACTAAAGATAGATGCGTTAGTCGCACTTGCGATTGCGAATTCTGAAGGTCTTATAGTACCGCCAGACATATGATAAGCAGGAGTAAAACCGTTTGGACTATTAACATTTGCCATTGTATTTTACCTTTTCGTCATATTGAAAAAAATAATGATTCCTAAGAATCATTTCCTTTACCAAATGTGACTTGAGACTTTCTATTAGGGTTACTAATAGGCATTCTACTGTCACTTTCTCGCATAAGATTGTTATCAACAGCCTGCATTTGGTCAGCAGCTTGTCGATCATAATATTCTCGTCTTTGATCAACGAGTTCTTGAGGCATCTTTGCAAGTATCAATCCTCCCACTCCGATTACGCCAGCGTGTTTACCATCATCAACAGTTGGTGCTTCAAACTCAGGATGGTCTTCTGCTCTCACAGGTTCCCAACCTTCACGAATACGTTTTGACATATTCGCTTTGTCGTCTTGACCTACCATTGATTCTCGTAACCACCTGTATACATATCCGTCTGGAGGTGTTGGTGCGTCTAATAAAGACGGTGGTTGCCATGTCTTGGTACGAGACTTTTTCTCTCGACTGTCTGCAGATCGAGGAGATCGATCTGTTACGGTATTACTATTTTTGTCTACCATTTTAACTCCTTCACGATTTAACGTGTTTAGCATATTCTTCAAGTGGGACATTTAGTCTTTTAGCTATTGCTACCTGACTAGGTGTCAACTTGACTGTGCGTCCTTTTCCTGTTTTCCCTGTCGCCCCTCGGCTTGAGTTAGTAACATTCTCTTGAACGTTCGGTGGTGGGGTTTTTCCTAGTTTATGAGGAAAAGCCTCAGCCATTCTTTTATCGATCTGCTCATAATATTGATCAGAAGCAGGATCAAATCCTTCTTTTTCTACAAGTTCTTTATGAAAAGCAAAAGCACTTGTAGTCATAGCTAAATCAGAACCAAACCACTCATTCTTCGAAGCCCACTTTTGAGCTTGTGGGTCTGGTGTTGGAGGTTGTACAGGTGGAGCAGTTGCTGTTTGTGTTGCTTGCTCAACCTCTACTTCTTTCTCCTCCTCTGGTTTAACTCTTTTTAAACTTTCTAATTCTACTGCAAGTTTCGCAACTTCTTTCTGAGACTCAAGCATGGCGTCTGTATCACCGATATCATGCGCTTTTTTATACGCTGACTCTGCCGAGCTCAACTGACTCTGGACTCTTGCACTATATTCATCATATAGGTTTTTATCTTTTTGTGAAAGGGTTGCTTGAGTATTATTTAATTTTTGCTGCACATTTTGTGCATACTCAATCGCTGCTTTCTCTCTTCTTTCGGCTTCTCGTATCTTATAAGTTAGTTTATTTATTCTTTTCTTGACTGATTCACTATACTCTGCTATCTCTTCTTCTGATTTATCTTCTTCTTTTACTGGTTTTTCTTCTGCAGTTTTTTCTTCAACAACCTCAGGCTCTTCTGTTTCAACCTCAGCTGTTTCAGTTTCTGCTGCTTCTAGTTCTATCTCTACTTCTTCGTTTTCTTCTTGCATGGGTTCTGCCATGGTACTGTCCTCTTGTTTGCGTGATTACACGGGAGTTGTTACATCTTCTGGGTTATTTATTACGGCTAATATTTCATCATCGTTCAATAAACGTAAGTCGCCACCCTCTATCTTAATCCTTGCGCCTGCGTATCTGCCAAAGATAACCCAATCTTTTTCTTGACACCATGCACCGTTAGGGAACTTATTTTTATCTTTATATGCGTCTGGACCAACACTGACTACATAACCTACATTAGTCGACAATCTTTCTTTTTCAACATAGGATTCTGCTAAAGCTATACCGCCTTTAGTCATAGCTTTTTGACTAAACGGTAGTATTAGTATTCTATAACCAGTCGGAGACGGTAACTGTTCTAGTAAACTCTCGTCTTCTTGTACTGATTCAGGGGATATTATAGTTTCTTTCTTTTTAAACCGACTTGAATTATCTACGTGGTCTGGTATAGAATTATCTGCGGGATTGTTTCCCAAAACTTCCTTTACTGACATTATCTTCCTCACTACTCTTTTTTTGCAGGTCTAATAATATTCTCTCGGCTGAGCTTAGACCTGTTAACTCACCGAGAACTTTTTGATATGCTGCCCAATCTTGAATACCACCAGTCGTGATAACTTCTTCTAGATCAGACTTCCTTAAACGGAGTTCTTTTAAAAATTTTTCTATTAAATATATAGGATCCATTAACAACCCCAATCTCTACGCGCCCAATAGTTAGCTTTCATTCTATCACTACCTAAACCACTGCTGCGTGCGCAATATGCTTTTTTGCGTTTTTTATTATTTTTGTGCATACCTAAGTTAGCATCCCCAAATGTAATTTTTTTAACTCTGCCTGTACTAGGATTTTTTACGAAAACGACTTTACGTTTTTTACCGTATCCAGTTTCTCCTTTGCGGAGAGCTCTTGGAGAATTTAATTTTACTGTTTTACCCTGATACTCAGCCATCTTGTCCCCATACTTTAGTTTTAGATCCACCCCAATATTCTACAGCGTGTCCTTCTTCTATTAATTTAGCGCAAATATCCTCACCGTCTTCTGTGTATGGAACACCTAGTATCCTGCCATACTTGCCTTTACCTAACGATTTAACTTTAAAAGAACCAGTACAAAGTTCTTTTAATCTTTCTTTTGCTGCTTTGCCCATAACTTTTTCTTTAGCTCTTTCTGGGTATCTTTTTGTATTAATTCTAGATTCAGGAGTATCGATTCCTGCTAAACGTACTCTTTGTTTATGTAATCTCACATTAAATCCTAAATCTATGACACAATCAAATGTGTCCCCATCAACAATTCTTTCTAGCGTAGCATTATAGACAAATGCTTCTGGAGCACTCACTATCTTTTACCGCTTGAACTCGTATTGTATTTTAAACCTTTAGTTGCAGCACCGCCACCCTGTACCGTACTTTGACCTTTACCAAAAACATCTTTGTATAAAGCTGTCCCAGAAGTTACAGGTTTAGCAAGATTTATTCGATCTGGTCCTGGCACACTAACTGTTTTATATTTAGTTGTATCTTTCATAATCACCCCTATGAGTATTTAGTTCTTTTTCTTTTTTCATCCATTACAGCACCGCATCCTCTATGCATACCAGATTTTACAGCACCACCTACTTTGAAGGATTGTCCCTTCTTCATTGCTTTAAAGTCGGCACCAGTTATCTTGTCTCTAGGTTCTGCAACTGCTGCTAATTTTTTCTGTTTAGCTGAATATTTACTTTTAGGCATTTTTACTTCCTTTCTGTGCTGCTCTTATATTCGCTTCGGTCGGTGCGCCTTTATCACCTTTCTTACGCATTCTTTCTCCGCTACCAGCTTTTATGCGTTTGCGTTTTGCGTGAATATTAGCCCAGAGACCAGGACGACCACCATCTTTCATACCTTCACGATACTCGCCACCGCCAGCCATTTCCTTTTTCTTTTTCTCTGCGGCACCGCCATATCCCATCTTCTCGACTTTACCGCCATATTCAAACGTTCTTTTATACATATCAAGATCCCTTAGTCTTAGTGTCCGACGATCTGACATCTTTCAATATCTGACCGTATGTTTTCGTTGATTCATTTTGAGCTTTCATCATTGATTCTTCTCTATCCTGCGCAACTTTCATTTCAGCTATTGCTTCTTGTGATTCTATTCTAGCTAAATCTACCTCGCTTCGTAAAGCGTCTGATTGTGCTCTTTGAGCGATTTCTTCTTTCTTAATTTCTACTACAGGATCTACTTGAGCATTTTGCATAGCTTGTGCCATAGCTTGTGCTTGACCAGTAACTTGTTGTGTTGCTGTTGCTGCAGCTAGTGCTATCTCATTCATGACTTCTGGAGGCATCTGACCTTCTTCCATCTGTGGTAGTTTTTGACCCATGGCTTGCTCAATTTGAATCTTATACAACATTGCTTGATGCTCTTGTATGTTTGCAGATATAGCTGATGCTGCTACTGGATTCTGTTGTGACATTGGGTTTTGTAAAAACGCTGAATGAGAAGTTATGTATGCCTCGTGATTTTGAAACTCAAAAGCTCTTATAGGTTGTCCCATCATTGCTGCCTGCTGTTCACTTATAGGATCTCTAGGTGAAACTTCTTGTGGCTCAGGGAGCAGTAATTCTATATTTTTAATCTCTAACGCTTCGTACATTCTTTTATACGCTTCGCGTAGGTTGTGTATTTCAGGTGCTGATTGTGCCATCTGTAATTCTTGTTGAGCAATCATAACTCTTTGAGACATACTGAATATGTTAGGGTCACTTACAGGAATAATATCTACCCTATCGTCAAAGTCTGTTTGTTTTATTGATTGATCTGCACCAGAAACTTGGTATGGATATATAGGTGGTAGTGACCTAGCAAACACATTCGCTAGTAACCTGAACTCTTTTTTCTGAGCAAAGTGAAGTCGTTTATGTATGGCGGACATTACTTTTGTACCACGTTCCAACATAGCTACCGTAGTTCCTACTGGAAGTTGTTGACTGCCGATATCTCCTACTTGCATGTCTGCTATACTTGCGAATCTTCTACCTGAGTCTATAAGTATACCGAGTAACTGACTTAATACTGCGCTTGGCTCTTTATACGGTAAAGGCATCAATGAGTCACGGATTGTACCTCCTGGAACATCGACATCTCTAAATTCTCCAGGACGTAAAGGTTCATCTTCGCCCTGTACTCTCATACCGCGTGCTTTAAACCCTGCTGGTAGGTTTGCGAGTGTACCAGCGTCAATAAGCTGTCTTAGTAATGAAGTTGCGGACTTAGTTAGCCCTCCAATCATGTGAATTAACCCAAAACCATAAAAACCGAGTCCTGGAAGGAACTTATAGTGTATGAAATACTCTTTTTTACGGAATAATTCGTCGTTTAAGTTCCAGTTTCTTCTCATTGACAGTATCTTACCGCTGTCTTCAAGGATTGTTACTATATAAGGTACAGCGTAATCGAACTCATCTATGCCTTCTAACTCTAAATTTACGTGTATTTCTAGTAATTTATACTCATTATAATCGCTAGACGGCTTACTTAGCCCTTGTAACTCGTCCATTTTCTCTTTTGCTTCGTCTAAATCAATTTCTCCAGGATTTCCTATCGGAATATCGCGAAAAGTACCGTTTATTTGCATTTTTCGGATGTCATTTCCTGTCATATTGATGGTATGAGTGATTCTAGGGCTAGTTTCTAGGTTTGTAGTGTCGTAACTGACTACTAAATCCTCTGCTTTGACAAAACTAGAGGTAGCACGGTTTAAAAGTGAGTCAAAATACACTTTTTTGAACGCAGATCCTGCTAAAGGAAGGTAAAATAGCAAACTGTCCATGTCTGGATCGTATTCTTGCATAACTTCCGTGATCTGGTAGTTCATAAACTCCTTAACTCGGGCACATTGTGCCATAACTTCGGGATTTTCCGCACCAACGGTCTGAGTTTTCACTGGACCTTGTGCTGGAAGGAGTTCTTTATATGCTTGTGCCTGAAACTGTGTTGCTGCTTCTGCTAAAAGTGGGTGTGTTACACCACTAGCTCCTGGGAATGGTTGTTCTCTTTCTTCTGATTTAATACCGAGTAGATCTAAACCGTCAGAAAATGTTTCTAACCACTCTTCTCTTGATTGTTTATCTTCTTCATACTGAGAGCAAAGTTCACTACTAATCTCGTCTAGTTGATCTTCGTCTAAAACTTCTGTTAAATTGACATTGTGCTCTGTCATGATAGTTTCTTCAGACATAGCAACTGGTGTTAATTCACCGTTAGGAGATATTTGAAACTCAGCGGTGTTCTCACCCTGAATATTCATTTCCTCTGGAAGTTCTACTGTGATTTCTTCCTCTGGTGATGGTTGTTGTAAAGGATCTACACCTTTTGATGGATATCTTTGTACTTCAATCGCCATAATAATAACCTTTTGTCATTGATCAATAGTAACTCATTTTCTTACGATATAAAACCTCTTCTTCGTAATCTGACGGCAACTTGATAAATCCTCCTTGCCTAAAACGCATCAGAGCTTGAGTTGTTGAGTCGACTAAATCGTCGTGATCCCCTGCTGGAAAAGCTGCACACTCTTCTATAACATCGTGTGCCCAGTTTGTATCAGGATACCAAACCATCCCCGACTCAAACAACGGTGCAGTTGCATTTACCCTTGCGACTTTGTCATTTCCGCGAGATGGCGTAAAATTTTGTACAGGAATACCTATGTTCCTTAGTTCTTGTGTGAGAGGTACTCCCGATGCTTTTCCCTCTATTATAACCACGTCAGGTGTCCAATGTTCGTATTGTGAAAGTGCAACACCTTTTAGTTCTGGGAAGTTGTACCTGCCTTTTACGACATCTAATAGAATAATATGCGGAGCATCTCCTGCGTATATTTCATCACCGCCTAATCTGCCTTCTGGGTAAAACACTCCCCAAGTTGTGATAGCAGAATAGTCTGCCATTTGACTTTTTAAAAACGCAGTGTCGTAACTTTGTATGATATATTCACAGGACGGTGGGTTTTTATTTTGCCATTCTTTCCACCACTCTCTCTTGATAAGTGCGCCTTCTTCCGAGGTCGGATTCTGCATATATTGCGCGTGCCATTTTGGACCACCGCGAAGTGATGCCTTGACACTTTCGAGTTCTTCTATTCGCCAGTACTCTGGCCACAGTGGTTTACCACTCGGCATTATAGCAGGCAGTTCTATAACTTCCCACTGATCTGCTTTCGGATCTCGTGCTGCATCTTTGAGTAATCTACCTGTAAGATCATTGACGTTCCACCTTGTCATCACGATTACAATCGCACCTCCAGGTTGTAGTCGTTGACGTGGACCAGAAGTGTACCATTCGTAAGTATCGTCCATGGACTTAGGGTTCATGGCGTCTTGCTCTGAGTGTGGGTCGTCGATAATAAATAGATCCGCACCACGACCAGCTAGTGCACCGCCCACACCTGCTGCATAATATTCACCTTTAAGTTTAGGGTTGCGCTTGTCTTGTGTTTCCCACTTACCTGCTGCTTTTGAGTCTGGGTTAATAAGCACATTGTCAAACACAGATTGAAAATCTTCTGTTAACATTAAGTCACGAATCTTACGACCAAACTTTACCGCGAGGTCGGCAGTGTGTGTGGCTTGTAGTATTTTGAGTGATGGGTTACGACCTACGAGATACGCAGGAAACATGTGGCTCGCAAACTCACTCTTCGTGTGCCGTGGTGGCATGTTTATAATTAATCTTTTTATCTTACCGTCTGCGATACGATCAAAAGCATCTGCCATGGTTTTATGATGCTGACCTTGTATAAACGATGGCCATTGACTTTTGACGAAAGGTAAGAAACCTTTCTGCGCTTCTTCTACGTCTTTGAGTTGTTTTAACCTCTCGGTAAGTTCTAGGTGTTCTTTTAAAACGTCGAGAGGAATCTCCTCTGCGTTTTCTATAAAATTATCAGTCATCAAACTTTCTGAATGATCCTAATCCACCTTGTGTTCTAGCTATATCTTTCATTGTCTCACGTAGCTTTTGTAATCCTGTGTCGAACTGTTCTTGTGTTTGTTGAGGAGCGTTCAGCGACGCTTTGTATTGTTTATACTTGCCTAGTTGTTCTGGGGTAAACTTATTTATCTCGTTATCTATGTTTTTTAGTTTGCGTCTTGCGGCAGCGACTTCTCCTGGTGCATTCATCATGTCTCCACCAACTTTTAATTCTCTTTGCGCAACTCTTCTCATATCATACAAGTTATCTAGTCTTTTGAAATAACCTAGTGGTGTCATACTTAGTAGTGATTCACCCACGGATCGAGGTGCCATGGACATTGCGCCTTGGTACACAGGATTATCTATAAGTTGCGGGAATCTATCCATCGCGAGGGCATTGAGTCCACCGCCCATGAAGTTACTGAGCATAGACCGATCTGCGTCGTTCGTGGCTCGCATCTCTGCTTCACCGCCAGTTTGCATTTCTTGAGGTTGAGCTTTGACTGTGTCTTCTACACCTTGCTTGATTGCTTCTTGAACTTCTGGTGCTTTTAGACTGCCAGTTTCGTACAGTCGTTTAGCGAGCATGGGTAGTGATTCAAAACCTGCTGTATAGTACGCTAAAGATAGTAATCCTGCATTTTTAATTCTTCCGAGAACATCCTGTCTTGCAGGTTCCATCATACCTGAAAGAAGATTTGCTAGTTGAGTGTGATTATCAAATGCGATTTGATTACCCCAAGAGTCTTTACCTTTGCCTGTTAGTCTTGCCCAAAACTCGTCTGCAGTTTCTGGACCATTGGCTTTGGACTCTCCTCCTTTTTCAAAACCGTATTGAAGTGGTATCATGTTCCTGCTAATCGTCATGTAGTGATCCCATATGTAAAAAATTTTTGCAAAATATTTTTTATAACTAGACTTCTGACCATTAGTGTATTACACTATTGTCGAAAAGTAAAATTTTATTGGGATGTATCTCGAAAACCGACACACCACGCTTCGCGTAGTATGGTGTCTCAAAAGGGGGGTGGGGGGGTGGACCAGCAACCGTAGGCAGGAGGACCGAATTACTGAGCTACAGTTACAGCTGGCGCCAACCCCTGATCTCACCACCACCAGCCAACAGCCAGCCAACAGCGAGCCTGAGCGACCACCCAGCCAGCCCGAGCCACCAGCGAGCCACAGCCAGCCACCACCGAGCACTGCCCAGCCAGCCACAGCCAGCCACCAGTGACCCCGACCCACCAGCCAGTGGTCTCGAGCATGAGCACCAGTTCGACTACGAGCACCAGCCCGAGCACCAGTCCGAGCACCAGTTCGACTACGAGCACCAGTCCGACTACGAGCACCAGCACCAGCCCGAGCACCATAAAAAAAGATTAAAAAAAGTCAAATAAATACTTTACTTTTATATACTTTTATTATAGACTATAAGGGTATTAATTAATAGGGTAATTAATACTAACTACTAAATAGTAACCCTAAATAAAGGAAAACAAAATGTCAAAAACTACTAAAAAAGCTAAAGTCGCTGTAAAAGTTAACTTAGGCGGTTTACCAGAAAACGCGGTTTATACTAAAACTGGTAAAATAGCTAGGGCGGTTCATAACGCTGAGCGTCACGAGTTATATAACGGTAAAACGGTCAAGGAAATATTAAGTATCAAACCTACCGTTATGACCCCAGCGGATATTAAGTATGATGTAAAAGTAGGGTTCATCACCTTAGAAAGTTAAGGTAACTCCCCTCAGGGCTACGGTAAAACGTAGCCCTTTTTTACGCACAGAAAACAGTTCAGATCAGATTATGAACTACTTTATATATAGAACTAGACTTAGTATATAGGTCTGTTCTGATCTGAAAAAGCAGATATGGTTTACAGAGCAATATGGTTTACAGAGAATCGTTCAGATCTGAATATTAGGGGTAAAGGAAAAGGGGACCGAAGTCCCCCTAACTATTATTCAATAGTTATAAACCCCGTTTTTACATCATACTTGATATCTGCGAGGGTCATCCTAGTAGGTTTAAGCGATAAGATCTCTTTTATAGTTTTACCGTTAAACTCTTCGTGACGTTCCGCGTTATGAGTAGCGCGGGCTATTTTCCCAGTAGCGGTATAAATACCAGCGGGAGCGAACGGTCCACAGTTCACTTTTACTTCTTGAGGTTTAGTAGCTTTTTTAGCCATTATAATCACCTTTATTTAGGGTTATTTAGTAGTAGATTTATTAGTATAATCACCCTATTAATTAAACTAATGACTATATCATATTATAAAAGTATATAAAAGTAAAGGGATGATCACTAATTAATTTTATCCCCTGTTCAGATCGCAATGTGATCCGAATGTAATCTCAATCACATCAGAACCAGACAATATAACATGGTCAATGGTCCATTGTTCAGATCAGAAAAAGCTCGGATGGTTTACAGACGTTCAGATCCTATTGGCTATTGGCTGAAAGTCCAGATTTCGTGGTCCATGGTCCATTCCTGTAGGATTTTTGTCCGTGAACGTGATCATGATGCAACCTAGTTTCTATATACAACGGTCCAGAGTCCACAGACCACTGTCTAAAGATCTTTCACATGCTTTATCACACCTTCACCATTATTACCATCAAGTTACCATCGACCACAGTCCATGGGCATATTGGCTACACAAAGGCAATAGGTCGCCAATACGATAGCCAATAACCCTCACACAAGGACTAACTGCGAGGGTTATAAAGATTATGCTATTGGCTTATTGGCTAAACGCGAATATTTGTGTAAAATTATTAAGTAAAATTCGTGAGAGCTAATATAGAAAGTGGTGCGTCTCGTCGGACAAGTGCACCAAGCTTGCTAAATAGGGTATATTGGAGGAACCCCCCGACTAACTACTACTATTATTATTATTATAGAAAGAATTTTTTCCCCAGTAAACCCATTCACCATTCTCCCACACATATTCAGGGTGGCGAATATTAACGGAGACTGCCACAGGTTTATACACTTCCATAGAGTATATAGGTATATCATCACCCACCCATGGAAAGTAAAAGTTTTCGTCCTCGGCTAATATACCGTCTAGATCATTTTTCCACTCTTCGTACTGGTTCTCTATGTCTCGTGCTATTTCGGCACCTTCTTTGAGAGTTTTGTTGTCCGCTACGGTGTAGTGGTCTTTTAGGTTAAAGTCAACCTTTTTCATAATATCACGACGTCGGTCGCCTCTAAACTGAGCTGGTACAAGCTGCAGATTTATCATATATTTGCTTTTCAAGTTGTTCTCCTTATTTAATTTATTACTATATAATTATATAAACGAAAACGGCGATCACCTAGCACAAATCACTAATCACTTACCTTTTTCGTGTCGAATGTTTTTTTCGTAATTTAGGTTCACGACGTTATCTATTTCTTCTGCTTCTATATCTTTTTCGTCAGCTACAAATTTCCATTTTTGTGCTTTAAGATATCCTTTTTCTTCAGCTTCTTCCCTGTCCGTAGCCATCACGAAACACTCTTCTACTGTGTAAGTTGTTCTGGTTAACTTATATTCCATAAGTGCTCCTCACAGCTGTAGTAATACTCTTCGAGACTGGGCGCGTCACATTCAAAGCCATCGGTGATGTGTTGTTTCCAGTACTTACCGAATGGACCACCGCTCGCGCACAGGTCACAACCTTCCCACAGCCATATAGGTGTGGCATCACTAGGTATGCGGAGTTTAAACATCACTTTCATCACATTCCCTGACATATCTTGATTATCACACCACTCACCGAACTGCTTCTCCATATCTTTTATTATAGCTATGCCATCATTCAAAGTGCCTGCTCCTATACGATAGAAGCGAGGCGACTTTGGATCATAACCGCTAGGATGTAGGGTAAACTCATATATTTTATTCATGGAGTTACCCTAAACACCTTACTCTCGATGCCGTTATCAAACTTATAATAAAGCATCCCGATATTTCCTATACCTTCTACATGCTCATCGCGTATAGCTTCATATACCGCTTTAGCTTCTTTAGTATATTCTAGCCATAACTCATCAACTGGCGGTAGGTACTTCCTAAACTCATTTTTCGCTGTTGACTTAGTTAGTTTTTTCCAAGGCACGTCCTTAAACTCAATAGCTTGAGATGGACCAACGTAAACATGAATATCACCGCCTTCACCGACTAAATATTCATAATCTTCCATAGTATATTTTACTGCCATAAGTTATTCCTCCTGTTTTTATTTAACTTATAAGTATATAATAACTAAGAACTTATTCGCTAACTAGGACGATCACTAATCGCATATACCCTTATATATAGGCGGTTTTACTAGGGTTGAGCGCGGTGGATCGGCTTTTATTTACGCTCCAGTAATTCATCTTTATAAGGTAATACTAGGGTTAGGGGTAGTAGAAAAACGCTCGATTAGCTTGATTCACCTGCCAATGTCTTTTATACTATTGAGACCAATGACTTGGTACGCTCCCTTGTTATAAGCAGGTGCCACGGTGAATACACCTCTAGCACTACCACACTGGACGCAAGTGGCATAACCTAAAGCAGCACGTCTTTCTTGTATTCGTCTACGACAAATTTTACAGGAAACTTTTACAGTCATTTAGCTATCCTCACATACTCAGTAAGAGCAGACTGAAAGCTAGAGCCGTGTACACTAATGGCATAGTAAACATAATCTACAATTTTATCTGTAGAGGACACGTCAATAGTATTATATTCACCAGACTTGTAATAGTAGGGAGCAGGAGTGTGGTACACCTCTCTCCAATCTTCATACTCAGTAGGCACATCTCTTGGTCTATCACCTCCGTGAACCTCACTGAAATAATAGCCATACTCTACACCTTCAGGGATAAATATTTTAAGCATATCGCGAATAATCATTTGTTCTTTATATACTAACGGACAATCCTCGGCAAACTGTTCTTTGAAATATGATTCTGGTTGCGATGAGTAATAGCCTGTAGAGCTGTATGCTGTATTTTTATAATCGGC